>CETY01155543.1_pt1 | contig 81659 bp, 89 predicted proteins | sample 361551 | NCBI WGS metagenome assembly CETY01 (sample SAMEA2623135, study PRJEB7988) | marine metagenome | biome: marine biome (ENVO:00000447); feature: deep chlorophyll maximum layer (ENVO:xxxxxxxx); material: "saline water (ENVO:00002010), including plankton (ENVO:xxxxxxxx)" | depth 45 m | reverse complement strand
GAGGCTGGTGACGAAGCTCCGCTTGAAGACGCTGAAGAAGAAATTTCTGAAAGTGTGGATCCCTCTGAATCAGGGAACAATAAAGATGATGACTCAGATGAAGAGTCTCTTGAAAATAATAAGATCGATGGCGATGCCAACGAAAATGAGGAGAGTTAAATTATGACTACCAAAGAAGAGGTGCTTGAGGCGATAGCTAATATGAGCGTCCTAGAATTAAGCGAACTTCTAAGCGAGTTTGAAGAAAAATTCGGTGTTACAGCGGCAGCTCCAGTAGCAGCTGTTGCGGCAGCCCCTGCAGCAGGTGGAGAAGCAGACGCTGGTGAAGAGAAGGACTCATTTGATGTAGTTCTTACCGGAGCTGGGGAAAAGAAGATCAACGTGATCAAAGAAGTCCGTGGACTTACGTCTTTGGGACTTAAGGAAGCTAAAGAACTCGTTGAGTCTGCTCCTAAAGCTGTTCTAGAGGGTGCTTCTAAGGAAGATGCGGAGAAAGCTAAAGAAGCTCTTGAAGCAGCCGGAGCATCTGTAGAACTTCAATAAACTTGCATTGGGCAAGCGTAATCACTAAAAATCACAGAATTTAGCAAAGATTACGCAAAAAATAGGCATAAACATGTCCGTAAAGCAAATTTGGACAAAAATCGCTTTGTGTTTATCGAAATAGGTCATAGACTTTAATTTCTGCCCACTGCTAGGTATCAATCAACGTTGTTACCTGCGCGTACCCAACTAACCCATAGGAGTAGCCATCTCACTGCTCTAACACGAGAAAAAGCGTAAACATACGCACAACAGACCAAAAACCTTTCCAAGACCAAGGAGCATTCTTGTCGTCAATTCGTAATCGTTACTCATTTGCAAACCTCAATGAAGTATTAGAACTTCCAGACCTAATATCAGTTCAAAGAGAATCATATAAATGGTTCTTAGAAGAAGGTCTAGCTGAAACCTTTAGAGATATTAGTCCAATTACGGATTTCTCTGAAACGCTTCAACTTGAACTTGAATTTGATCCATCAGATGAAGATTTGAATCCGGGACCGAAATACACAGTCGCTGAATGTAAAGCCAACCAGATTAGCTACACATCTCCAATCCTTGTTCGAGCGCGATTTGGAAACCGAGATACTGGTGAACTGAAAGAACAAGTTGTTTTTATTGGCGAATTTCCCAAAATGACCGAAGACGGGACCTTCGTCATTAACGGAACTGAACGAGTAGTTGTTTCACAGCTAGTTCGTTCACCAGGAGTTATCTTTCAACCAGGAGAAAGATACCGGCTTCGTAATTTAGCCAGGAATCAGTTGGTAACTGGAACTATTCACCCTTATCGGGGTGAGTGGATTGAGTTTGATGTAGAGCAGAAGCCTGGGAAAGACCCTACTGCTGGCACACGAATAGCTCGTAAAAGGAGATTAAGTATTTTTACTCTCATGAGAGCGTTGGGTTTTGATGAAGAGAATCATCCGAATTTCCTCCCAAGTTTCGTGAAGCATTTTGACTTCTTAGAGCCACAATATCTTAAAGAATTAGAGAAAGTTTCTGAAGAAAACATTCAAGAAGAAGCTCTTTTGGAAATTTATAAAAGAGTAAGACCTGGAGAACCTCAGAATCTTGATGCGGCTCGAAACTATTTCCGTAATGCTTTCTTTGAAAGTAGACGTTATGACCTATCAAGAGTCGGGCGCTACAAATTAAACAGAAAGCTTGGTCCGGAAATAGACAAGATAGAAGAACTGTTTGGAGTTGAATTAGAGAGGCCTGCAGAAGATGCGACTGTCTTGAGTCCATCAGAAGTAATTGCTACATGCACTTATCTTCTTCACCTTATGAAATTTGAGCCTGGTTATAGACTAGATGATCAAGACCATTTCGCTAACAGAAGGATTAGAAGTGTTGGTGAGCTAATTCAGAATCAAGTACGTATAGGCCTTTCAAGAATGGAAAGAGTCGTAAGAGAGCGAATGACGACTCAAGATGTTGAGGGGATAACACCTACATCACTTATCAATATCCGACCCGTTGTGGCATCAATTAAAGAATTTTTTGGCACATCGCAACTCTCACAGTTCATGGATCAAGTGAATCCTTTATCTGGTCTCACACATAGAAGAAGGCTTTCAGCACTTGGTCCAGGGGGTCTATCAAGAGAACGAGCTGGCTTCGAGGTAAGAGATGTTCACTTCAGTCATTATGGACGAATGTGCCCAATCGAAACACCAGAAGGCCCAAATATTGGGTTAATCGGGGCTTTAGCTAGTTATGGAAAGGTTAATGATTTCGGTTTCATTGAATCACCATACAGGATTGTAAAAGATGGTCGTGTAACTGATGAGGTTAGATATCTAGCTGCTGATGAAGAAGAAGAATATGTTGTGGCCCAAGCTAACGCTCCGATTGATTCTAAAGGTCAATTCTTGCGTGATAGGGTTCTCGTGCGAAGGTCGCCTCAGGCGGCAACGCTTCAAGGTTTGAAGACTGCTCTTGAACAAGAAGTCTTTTTTGGAGCTACAACAGAAATATCATATGTGGCACCCGATGAAGTCCAACTTATGGACGTCTCTCCGCGACAGATTGTTTCAGTCGCTACAGCTTTGATTCCATTTCTTGAACACGATGATGCCAATCGCGCCCTTATGGGGGCTAACATGCAACGTCAAGCAGTCCCTCTTCTTCAAGCAGAAGCACCATATATTGGTACAGGAATTGAACAGAGAGCCGCTTTCGATGCTGCAGATATGATCATTGCAGAAGGTAATGGAGCGATAGCAGAGATAACTGGAAGTTCAATAACGGTTGAGTACGAAGCTGAGAAGACGCTTGGAAGAAAAACTTATAAATTGAAGAAATTCCAGCGTTCGAATCAAGATACCTGCATTAATCAAAAATCTTTGGTTAGAGAAGGAGATCGAATTCGTAAAGGTGATATCTTAGCCGACGGCCCATCAACTGACCTTGGAGAACTTGCTCTCGGGAAAAATTTACTGATCGCATTTATGCCGTGGAAAGGGTATAACTTTGAGGATGCGATAATCGTGAGTGAACGTCTAGTTAAAGATGATGTTCTTACTTCAATTCATATTCATCAGCATGAGATAGATGCTAGAGATACCAAACTTGGGTCAGAGGAAATAACAAGAGATATCCCAAATATCTCTGAGGAGATGCTCGCTGACCTAAGTGAAGATGGAATTATTAGGATTGGTGCTGAAGTCGGACCAGGAGATGTTTTAGTTGGGAAAGTAACTCCGAAAGGAGAAACAGAATTAACGCCAGAGGAACGCCTCCTCAGAGCGATCTTCGGTGAAAAAGCCAAAGAGGTTAGAAACACTTCTCTTGTTGTTCCTCATGGTGAAACTGGGACAGTAATTGCTGTTGATAAGTTCGTCCGCGATGGTGAGCATGGTGCAGAACTTCAACCAGGAGTTAATGAACTGGTCAGAGTTTATGTAGCACAAAAGAGAAAAATTAGTGTTGGTGACAAGCTTGCCGGAAGGCATGGAAACAAAGGCGTAATATCAACAATTCTTCCCATTGAAGATATGCCGTTTATGGAAGATGGAACTCCAGTTGATATTGTTCTAAACCCTCTTGGAGTCCCTTCTCGTATGAATATAGGGCAGGTACTTGAGGCTCATTTAGGTTATGCAGCCCGATGGGGTTGGGACATAAATGGTAATGCGGTAGGGGATAACCCAATTTCAAATTCTGCCAAGAAGACACGTCCCAGAACAGAACCAGCTAAATTCTTGGCTACTCCAGTTTTTGACGGTGCAAAATGGGATGAAGAAGAATTAGCTGGAAAACACCCAACTATTCAGCAAATCTTTGAGAATCTTAATCCTGAATCTGATAACGGCGAAAGACTAATCGGAGCTGATGGTAAAGTGCAGTTATACGACGGTCGTAGTGGGTTACCATTTGATAACCCTGTTATGACAGGTTTCATGTATATCTTGAAACTTCATCATCTTGTTGATGATAAAATTCATGCAAGGTCAACAGGCCCTTACAGTATGATTACGCAACAACCACTTGGTGGTAAAGCCCAGTTCGGCGGACAGCGATTTGGTGAGATGGAGGTTTGGGCACTTGAAGCTTATGGTGCTGCATACTGCTTGCAGGAGTTGTTAACAACTAAATCTGATGATGTCTTAGGTCGTATTAAAGTATATGAGTCCATCGTTATGGGTCAGAATATTCCAGAGCCGGGAATCCCAGAAAGTTTCAAGGTTCTGGTGAAAGAAATGCAGTCACTCTGTTTGAACGTTGAGGTTCTTGATCTTGAAGGAGACCAAGTCGAAATGCGTGAAATAGATGAAGATGTTTTCCGAACTAGTGATGGTTTGGGAATTGATATTTCTCGTCCAGAACGAGGATCAGATGAAGAAGATGCAGCTCGAGAAGCTGCCCGTGCAGCAGGAATTCGATAAGGATTTAGAAGAGGTAATAAGAATGCTAGATGTAAATGAATTCGATCAACTCCGTATAGGACTCGCGTCAGCGGATGCTATCCGCACCTGGTCCAATGGTGAGGTAAAGAAACCTGAAACCATAAACTATCGAACCCTAAAACCAGAAAAAGATGGACTATTTTGTGAGAAGATCTTCGGCCCAACAAAGGATTGGGAATGTTCTTGTGGAAAGTACAAGAGAATTCGGTTCAAGGGAATAATCTGTGAAAGGTGCGGAGTTGAAGTCACCCGATCAAAAGTTCGTAGAGAACGAATGGGCCATATTGAATTAGCCGCACCAGCCGTTCACATATGGTATCTGAGGGGAACGCGGTCTTGGCTGGCTTACTTATTGATGGGTCTTGAGCCACGTGAAGAATTGAAAGCTAAACAACTTGAAAAGGTCATTTATTTTGCAGCTAGTCTCGTTACATGGGTTGATGTTGACAAGCGCGATGAAGCCCTTGCTGATCTAGAAACAGAGATGCTTGAAGAAAAAGAAGCAATCCACAAAGAACGAGATGAAAGAATCCAAGAAAGACAGGAAGATCTCGAAGCAGAATTAGCGGGGCTTGAAGCAGAAAATGGAAGCGAAGCAGATTTAAAGCAAATTGAGAAGCAGTCGAAAAAAGATATTGAATTGATAATTGAGGATGCCGAAACAGAAGCTGATTTGTGTGAACGCGCCTTTGAAGAATTTCAGAGTCTTTTCCCTCGCCAAATTATTGAAGATGAAATGTTATGGAGAGAGCTAGTCGACAGATATAGCGACTACTTTGAAGGTGGCATGGGAGCTGATGCAATAGCCCAACTTGTTGAGCGTCTAGATTTTGATGAGGAAGAAATTAAGTTAAGAGAGGCTATTGATCCTCCAGCGGGTAAGAAACCGCTCTCAGCTCAAAGGAAACAAAAAGCAATCAAACGTTTGAAGATTGTATCTTCATTTAACCGCAGGGATGATAGAGGAAATAGAGTCAATAACCCACGAGCAATGATTCTTGATGTTGTTCCAGTTATCCCACCAGAACTGCGTCCAATGGTCCAACTTGACGGTGGTAGATTCGCTACATCAGATCTAAATGACTTATATCGAAGAGTTATCAATAGAAATAATAGGCTTAAAAGACTTCTTGATCTTGGAGCACCGGCAATAATTGTCAATAACGAAAAGCGAATGCTTCAAGAAGCGGTAGATGCATTATTTGATAATGGAAGGAGAGGGCGACCCGTCACAGGTCCAGGAAATAGACCGCTGAAGTCTCTCTCTGATATGTTAAAGGGTAAGCAGGGACGTTTCCGACAAAACCTTCTAGGTAAACGTGTTGATTATTCTGGGCGATCTGTAATTGTTGTCGGACCGAACTTGAAATTACACCAGTGCGGCCTTCCCAAATTAATGGCGCTAGAATTATTTAAACCATTCGTGATGAGAACTCTCGTTCATGAGAATATGGCACCAAATATAAGGTCTGCTAAGAGAATGGTTGAAAGAAGGAGACCAGCAGTTTGGCCTGTACTTGACGAAGTGATCAAAGAGCACCCGGTACTATTAAATCGAGCCCCAACGTTGCATAGGCTTGGAATACAAGCATTCGAGCCAGTCTTGGTTGAGGGTAAAGCAATCCAATTACATCCTCTCGTATGTACCGCTTTCAATGCTGATTTTGATGGTGACCAAATGGCAGTTCACTTACCTCTATCTGCTGAAGCACAGGCTGAAGCTAGAGTCTTGATGTTGTCTGCCCATAATATTCTTTCTCCTGCGAATGGGAACCCACTTACTGTCCCAACACAGGACATGATCATCGGGGCTTTCTACCTAACGGAACACGTTCCGGGTGATAAAGGGGAAGGGTCAGTTTTTAGAAGATTAGATCAAGTTGAACGTGCTATTGAAGCTGGGGAAGTTAGTCTTCACGCTCAGATTGAATTCCGTTCACCCCGAACCCTAATTACAGACGAAAATGAAGATGAGAAAATAAAGTACATTGCCACTACAGCTGGACAAGTACTATTCAATCATGCACTTCCTGAGGATTTCCCTTGGATAAGCACGAAAGTGACTAAACGAGAAATGGGTGGGATCGTTGAGCAACTCGCTAGAGAATTTGAAAAAGCAACTGTTGCCGAAAGTCTTGATGCACTAAAGGATCTTTGCTTCTATTGGGCAATGAAATCTGGCGTCACTGTTTCTGTCGATGATGTTAAAACACCTTCAACTAAAAAAGCAATCCTTGAGAAGCATGAAGCAGAAGCAGAGAAAGTTGAAAAGCAGTTCCGTAGAGGAATTATTACTGACGGTGAAAGAAGACAAAAGGAAGTAGAAATTTGGTCTCTTGCTACTGAAGAAGTTAAAAATGATATGGAAAAGGGCCTTAAAGAAGAGTCTTTTAACCCGATTGATATGATGGTCGGGTCCGGTGCTCGTGGAAATATGATGCAAGTCAGGCAAATTGCTGGAATGCGTGGACTGGTTGCGAATCCTCGTGGTGACATGATTCCTCGACCAATAAAAAGTAATTTCCGTGAAGGTCTCGCAATGCTTGAATACTACATTGCGACTCCAGGAGCGAGAAAGGGCTTAGTCGATACTGCCCTTAGAACAGCCGATTCAGGCTATTTGACAAGGCGACTTGTTGATGTTTCACAAGAAGTCATAATCAACACCGATGATCCTTTTGCTGATGGGGCTAAACCACCTTCGGCGTGGATCGATGACGTTTATCCAGAGGATTACTATGTTGATTCTTCAGGTAATTATGTAGGGGTTAAGCCGCTGAATCAAGGTGATGAGAAAAAGCGTTCTTATCTTCGAACTCGTTTATACGGCCGGATATTGGCTGAGGATGTAACACTTACAGACGGAACAGTGTTTGAGAAGGCAAATATGATTTCTGAGGAAATGATGTTTGCGATGGCAGATGATCCTGAGATCTCAAGAGTGCGATGCTTGACACCATTAACGGATGAAAGTTCAACTGGAATTTCAGTAGCTAGCTACGGAATGTCAATGGCTACTGGTGGCCTGATAGAGGTTGGAGAAGCTGTGGGTGTAATAGCTGCTCAATCTATTGGAGAACCTGGTACTCAGCTAACTATGCGTACTTTCCATACTGGTGGTATTGCCGGTAAAGACCTTGCTGGTGGTCTCCCAAGAGTTGTTGAGCTATTTGAAGCTAGAACTCCTAAAGGTGCGGCGCTACTTGCCAGAACCTCTGGAGTCGTTCGCATAGACGAAGATGGAGGCAGGACAAGAACTGTAACAATCGTTGCTGATGACGGTGAAGAAGATGTCTATGACAAGATAGCTTTAGAGGCCCGACTCGAAGTTCGAGATGGGCAAGAGCTAGAAGCTGGTGATCCCATAATTGAGGGACCGCGTGACCCTAAAGAACTTCTAGAAATACGTGGAATGCGAGAGACACAGAGATATCTCGTTGACCAAGTCCAAGGCGTCTATCGTGATCAAGGTGTTTCAATCCATGACAAGCATATTGAGTTAATTGTTCGACAAATGACGCGACGCGTTCTAGTGAATGATGCTGGTGACTCGAATTTCCTTCCAGGTGAAAGTATTGATGGTCGGGCATATGTAGAGGCAAACAGAAAGCTTGTCGCTGAAGGTAAAGAACCTGCAAAGGCAAGACCTCAATTGATGGGAATTACTAAGGCTTCTTTAGCTACGGACTCATGGCTTTCTGCAGCATCATTCCAAGAGACAACGAGAGTTCTAACTGAAGCTGCGATTGAATCAAAGTCTGATGACCTAATTGGCCTTAAAGAAAATATAATCATAGGAAAACTCATTCCTGCTGGAACTGGGCTACCTAATTACAGAGATTTCTCAGTAGAAACCCCTGAATATCAGCCAATGGAATTCTATTCTTCAGATGATGAAGATGATGATTTCGCCGATTTTCTTGCTCAGCAGGAAATTTATCAAGAAGATGATGAAGAACCTGAGACAGATATAGCCGAAGAAGTCATTGGGTAACTCAAGAATATCGGGCAGTCACGCTGCACCGGAATTGAGTATTTTTAAAAGAACTTAAAGAACATTGGATTTATGAGTGGACCTTTTACAAAGACCCTCTAGGCTTAAATGCTGATTGATAATCACACAAACATGAGCAAAAGCTCACGGAGATAAAATTGCCAACCATACAACAACTTGTCCGAAAAGGAAGAGACTCTAAATTCCGAAAGGAAAAGACGCCTGCTCTTAAAGGTGCCCCTCAACGCAGGGGAGTATGTACTCGTGTTTATACTGCAACTCCGAAGAAACCAAACTCTGCTCTACGAAAAGTAGCAAGGGTTAGATTGACTAGCGGTGTAGAAGTTACAGCTTATATTCCCGGCGAAGGACATAACTTGCAAGAGCACTCTATAGTTCTAGTTCGTGGTGGTCGTGTTAAGGATTTGCCAGGTGTTCGCTATAAGGTCGTAAGAGGAACATTGGATACTGCATCAGTTCGCGACCGTAAGCAGTCAAGAAGCCGATATGGCGCAAAGAAGGATTAAGATATATGCCTCGTAAAGGACCTCCAGCACGTCGATACCTCCAACCAGATCCAATATATAAATCAGTTCTTGTGACACAGATAGTTAATAAGATATTGCAAAGTGGAAAACGGTCTGTTGCAGAGAAGATAGTCTACGATGCTCTATCTTCAATTCAAGAGAAAACAGGATCTGACCCAATTGATACTTTAAAGAGAGCTATCGATAATGTTCGTCCGCAGTTGGAAGTTAGAAGTCGCCGAGTAGGTGGCGCAACATATCAAGTTCCAGTTGAGGTTCGGCCGCGAAGAGCAACAACCTTAGCTATACGTTGGGTCGTCGGGTTTGCTCGAGACCGACGAGAGCGCACGATGTCAGAGCGTTTAGCAAATGAACTTTTAGACGCATCTAACGGAATAGGCGGAACAGTAAAACGCCGAGAAGATACGCATAAAATGGCAGAAGCTAATAAGGCTTTCGCTCACTATCGCTGGTAAATCAATCTACAATTAAAGATTGAAAATCCATAATAGAACTGAACCACTAAACGAAAGAGTAAAGCGAATAACAAATGGCACGTCATCCGTTAGATAAAACACGAAATATCGGAATCATGGCTCACATTGATGCCGGTAAAACAACAACAACAGAAAGGATCCTCTACTACACAGGAAGATCCTACAAAATTGGTGAAGTGCATGATGGTGCTGCGACCATGGACTGGATGGAGCAAGAACAGGAACGCGGAATAACTATTACCTCAGCTGCCACTACTTGTTACTGGAATGATCACAGAATAAACATTATTGATACACCGGGCCACGTTGACTTCACAGTAGAAGTTGAGAGGTCTCTCCGAGTCCTTGATGGGACCGTAGCTGTTTTTGACGGAGTCGCGGGAGTTGAGCCTCAATCGGAGACAGTATGGCGACAGGCCGAAAAGTACAGTGTTCCAAGAATGTGTTTCGTCAATAAAATGGACAGAACTGGTGCTGATTTCTTTTACGTGCTCGACACAATTAAAGAACGCTTAACAAAGAATTATGTTGTTCTGCAATTGCCGATTGGCGCCGAATCAGAATATCAAGGAGTTATAGATCTGCTTTCAATGAAAGCTCTTGTTTGGCAAGGTGAGGATCTAGGTGCTTCTTGGGACGAAGTAGAAATTCCAGAAGAGTATCAAGATCAAGCTGAAGAATATAGAGAGCTGATGCTTGATAAGCTTTCCGAATTTAGCGAAACAATTATGGAGAAATACTTAGAGGACGAAGAGATATCAATTGCTGACTTAAAGAGTGCTATCCGAGAAGGAACCCTTCATCATGAATTAGTTCCGATTCTCAACGGAACGGCATTTAAAAATAAGGGAGTGCAACCGTTATTGGATGCAGTCGTAGATTATCTGCCATCTCCATTAGATATTCCTGAAATCAAAGGAACAAGCGTAAAGGGAAATGAAGAATTAACCAGAAAGCCTTCAGATGATGAACCCTTTGCTGCTTTGGCATTTAAGATTATGACTGATCCTCACGTAGGGAGACTAGCTTTTTTCCGAGTTTACTCAGGTTCTCTTGAGAAAGGTTCGCAAATACTCAATACAAGAACTGGAAATAAAGAGAGAATGGGTCGAATTCTTGAAATGCATGCAAATGATAGGGAAGATGTTGACGCAGTTTATACAGGTGACATTATGGCTGCGATCGGAATCAAAGATGTTAGAACCGGAGACTCACTTGCAGCCATAGATAATCCTGTAATCCTTGAAGAAATGACTTTCCCGGATCCGGTTATTGACGTAGCCGTGGAGCCTAAATCTAAGGCAGACCAAGAGAAGTTATCAAAAGCGCTGATGGCTCTATCGCAGGAGGATCCTACTTTTCGAGTTGAAACTGACCAAGAAACAGCCCAGACAATTCTTTCGGGGATGGGTGAACTTCACTTAGAGGTGCTCGTTGATCGTATGTTACGTGAATTCAATGTTGATGCCTCTGTGGGAAAACCTCAAGTTGCTTACAGGGAGACAATTACAAAACCGATAACAACTACTTACACACATAAAAAACAAACTGGTGGTTCAGGACAATTTGCTGAAGTTGAAATTGATGTATCTCCTGCAACTGCAGGAGAAGGATACTCTTTTGAAGACAATATTTCTGGTGGAAGAATTCCTAAGGAATACATTCCTGCTGTGGATGCAGGTATCAAAGAAGCAATGACCTCAGGGGTACTAGCCGGTTTCCCAGTTGTCGATGTCCATGTTGAATTAAATGATGGAAAATTTCATGATGTTGATTCATCTGATATGGCATTTAAAATTGCTGGATTAATGGCTTTTAAAGACGCTGCTCGTAAAGCAAAACCTGCTTTGTTGGAACCTATTATGGCTGTTGAAGTAGTAACTCCAGACGACTACCTAGGCGGAGTTGTTGGAGACTTAAATAGTCGCAGAGGTCAGGTCCAAGGAACTGAGCAGCGAGGAACAAATCAGGTTGTTAACGCTTTAGTTCCCCTATCCGAGATGTTTGGTTATGTAGGTGATCTACGAACCATGTCTTCAGGTAGGGCAAACTATACGATGCAATTTGATTCGTATCAACAAATGCCATCAAATGTGCAAGAAGAAGTAGTAACTCGCTTAAGAGGTGAGTGAGTTACGTTTCTTGCCCGTAAGATGGTCTAGGCGCTTTTTATACAGGTTAGTTGTTGTATAGAGTGCAATCATTACAATAGAAACACCGGAACAACCGGAAGATAGAAAGAAACTTGAGGAAAGATAATGGCTAAGGAGACGTTCGAACGAACTAAGCCCCACCTAAACGTGGGGACGATGGGTCACATTGACCATGGAAAAACCACCCTAACAGCAGCTATAACAAAAGTTCTAAGCGATAATGTAGACGGTAGCCAGTTCACTGAATTTGAAAATATTGATAAAGCTCCTGAAGAACGTGAACGAGGGATTACGATCAATGTTGCTCACGTTGAGTATGAAACAGATAACAGGCACTATGCCCATGTGGATATGCCCGGTCACGCTGACTATATCAAAAACATGATTACAGGTGCTGCGCAGGTAGATGGAGCAATTTTAGTTGTTTCTGCTGCAGATGGACCTATGCCCCAAACCCGAGAACACGTACTCCTAGCTCGACAAGTTGGAGTTCCTAAAATCATTGTTGCCCTAAACAAGGTTGACATGGTTGATGACGAAGAGCTTCTCGAATTAGTAGAAATGGAAGTTAGAGAACTCCTAGATGAGTACGATTTCCCAGGTGATGATACTCCTATTTACCCAGTATCTGCTCTTAAAGCTCTTGAAGGTGATGCTGATGCTGCTAATCAAATTCTTGAACTAATGAGTCAGGTTGATGACTATATTCCTCTTCCTGATCGTGACGTTGATAAGCCGTTCCTGATGCCCATTGAAGATGTATTCTCAATTACTGGACGAGGGACTGTTGTAACTGGAAAAGTTGAGCAAGGTAAAGTACACACTGGTGACGAAATTGAAATCATTGGCATAAAGGAAACACAGACAACTACCTGTACAGGAGTTGAAATGTTCCGTAAGCTACTTGACGAAGGACAAGCTGGCGATAATATAGGCGCTCTTCTTCGAGGAATTGATAAAGAAGAAGTAAACCGAGGTCAGGTTCTTGCTGCACCAGGGAGCATTACACCACACACAAAATTTGAAGCTGAAGTATATGTGCTCTCTAAAGAAGAAGGTGGCCGTCATAAGCCATTTTTCTCAAATTACCGACCACAGTTCTATTTCAGAACCACAGATGTTACTGGAGTGATCAATCTTCCAGATGGAACTGAAATGTGTATGCCTGGTGATAATACTAAGATGGTAGTTGAACTAATAGCCCCAATAGCCATGGACGAAGGTCTGCGTTTCGCTATCCGTGAAGGTGGACGAACCGTTGGTGCTGGCGCTGTCACAAAGATTCTCGAATAGGGTCTTACTTCATGGCGACCGGACAAAAAATTAGAATACGATTGAAAGCCTACGACCATGAGGTCATCGATCAGTCAACGAGAAAAATAGTTGAGACTGTTAAAAGGACTGATGCTAACATTCGTGGCCCTATTCCTTTACCAACGGATAAACACAGGTTCACTGTCATACGGTCACCGCATAAATATAAAGATTCAAGAGAACATTTTGAGATGCGCATCCATAAACGATTGCTAGACATTCTTAATCCTTCTGCAAAGACTGTAGATTCTCTTCAACGTCTTGACCTACCAGCTGGTGTGGATATTGAAATAAAGATCCAGCAATCCTAGTAATTAAGAGGCATATTAATTCCTGATTAACCGGAATTCTTAAATACAAGAACATTTGCATATCTATGTTGGTCCTTAGAACATCTCTAGGTATGCTTGAACGCCGTGCGATAAGCAAATATCGCAAGTCTGAGAAAGCCATGAAATTAATGGAACTGCTCAGCACAGCACATTGTTGGGTAAACAGAACTCCAATAGATAAGTACAGGAAAGATTGAGGATTCCTCATGGCAGGAAAAGCGATCGTCGCTCAAAAGGTCGGCATGACACAAGTTTGGAATGAAGAGAATCGTGTTGTACCTGTAACTGTGCTCGAGGTTAGTCCATGCAGAATTGTACAGATTAAAACACCCCAAACGGATGGATACAGTGCTTTGCAAGTTACGCAAGGCGAAGTATCAGAGAAGAACCTAAATCAACCCCAAATAGGACATTTTGATAAAGCAGGGGTTGAACCAGGAAAACAACTTATTGAATTAAGAGTTGATGATACCGATGGTTATGAAATCGGCCAAGAGATATCAGTGGATATTTTCTCTGCTGGAGATGTAGTTGATGTCTCTTCCGTTAGCAAAGGTAAAGGTTTCGCTGGTGTCATGAAACGGCACGGTTTCGCAGGACAAAGAGCCAGCCATGGTGCTCATAAAGTTCACAGAAAACCAGGCGCTATTGGACAATGCGCCACGCCATCTAGGGTCTTCCAAGGCAAAAAAATGCCAGGTAGAATGGGAGCTCAAAAAACAACGATTATGAATCTCAAAGTTGTAAAATCGGACACAGAGTCAGAAATTCTTTTAATAAAGGGCTCAGTTCCAGGTCCTAAAGGCGCAACAGTCGTCGTTCGGAACGCAGTAAAAGCTTCTATCAACTCAGGTGACCAAAATGAATAAAGTTGATATAAAGAAAACTGACGGTGCGAAATCAGGATCAATTGATCTTGATGAGGACATTTTTGGCATTGAACCAAATGTTGCTGTGATGCATCAAGTAGTAAATGCTCAACTAGCTACAAAACGCTCTGGTACACATAGTACTAAGACACGTGCCGAAGTTCGTGGTGGTGGAGCAAAACCATGGAAGCAGAAAGGAACTGGACGGGCCAGAGCAGGTTCTTCTAGGATTCCTCATTGGCGTGGAGGAGGAATAGCGCTCGGGCCAAAACCACGGGACTATTCACAACGAACTCCGAAAAAAATGAAAAGACTAGCGTTACGCTCAGCTCTTTCAGACAGGGCAAGTTCAAATAGTATTTTTGTTGTTGAATCTTGGGATTTTGAAGCACCGAATACAAAGGCAGCAAAAATTGCACTCGAATCCATAGGAACTGAAGGAAAGGTATTAATTATCGTTGATAATCAGGATTTAAATACCCAAAAGAGTTTCCGTAATCTCCAAGATGTAAATATTCTTCTTTCAGACCAACTTAATGTTTTTGATATTCTGGTCAGCGACTCGATTGTCTTCACCAAGGATAATCTTCCAACCAGTAATCAGAGTGCAGCGACGTCTCAGCCTGTCGAAAACACAGAGGAAGCATAATTATGGATGGTAGAGACATCATAAAGAAACCAATTGTTAGCGAAAAATCGTATGTCCTTATTGAAGAGAACGTATACACTTTTGAAGTCCATCCTGAAGCAACGAAGCCACAGATACGTGAAGCCGTTGAACAAATTTTTGGTGTACGAGTAACAAAGGTGAATACTCTCAACAGAAAAGGGAAGCGCAAGAGAAATCGAAAGAACTTTTCTTATGGAAAACGCGCAGATCAAAAGCGCGCACTTGTCACAATCGCCGAAGGTGACTCAATTGAGTTATTCGATGTGTAGGGGGAAAAGTGGCTATTAGAAGACGTAAACCAACAAGCCCTGGGCGAAGATTCCAGACCCAAGCTGATTTTTCTGAGATTACAAAGACCTCTCCCGAGAAATCATTAACAACTAGTAAATCAAAGACTGGTGGACGTAATAATTATGGACGTAAAACCTCACGTCATCGAGGTGGAGGACACAAGCAACTTTACCGACAAATTGATTTCCGGCGTGATAAAGCAGGAGTTCCCGCGACAGTGGCATCAATAGAGTATGACCCAAATCGAACATGCAGAATTGCCTTGCTTCACTATCACGATGGAGAAAAGCGTTATATTCTTGCTCCGAACTCTCTTCAAGTAGGAGAAGTTATTCAATCTGGGCAAGGCTCAGAAATAAGAGTAGGTAACGCTCTTCCACTGCGATACATTCCAGTAGGAACGGTAGTTCACAACATTGAACTCCGTCCTGGTGGCGGAGGAAAACTCGCAAGAAGTGCGGGTTCAAGTGTTCAGCTAGTTGCAAAAGAGGGCAACTATGCAACACTTCGCCTTCCAAGTACTGAAATGCGACGAGTACCGATTGATTCTATGGCTACTGTTGGATCCGTGGGCAATTCGGAGCATGAACTAGTCAAAATTGGGAAAGCTGGGCGAAATCGATGGAAGGGTAAACGACCCCAAACTCGAGGTGTTGCAATGAACCCAGTTGATCACCCTCACGGAGGTGGTGAAGGAAAAACCTCTGGAGGTAGACATCCGGTTTCGCCTTGGGGTAAACCAGAATCTCGAACACGAAGCAAGAAAAAACAATCCCAGAAATTAATAGTACGTCGTCGCCGAACAAGAGGCTCACGCCGGTAAAGGAACAGTTATGCCAAGAAGCCTAAAAAAAGGACCATTCGTTGATTCACATCTACTTAAGAAGATTGATGCATTGAACGCTTCAGGGTCTAAAGAGGTAATTAAAAGTTGGTCAAGGCGATCAACAATAATTCCAGACATGATAGGTCATACAGTCGCTGTTCATGATGGTCGTAAACACGTACCTGTCTATATAACAGAAACAATGGTAGGGCATAAACTTGGTGAGTTCGCACCCACGAGAACATTCAAATTTCACGCTGGGCAGGAAAGAGGTGTTCGTTAATTATGACGGCAATTAAGACCAATGAAAGACCAGGAACGCGGGCTCAAGTTAAATACGTTCGGTCATCTGCATATAAGGTCCGAGAAGTATTAAATCTCATCAGAGGAAAATCATTTTTTGAAGCTACGAATATTCTCACATTCTCCGAACGCAGAATAAGCGACACAGTCCTAAAGTGCTTAAATTCAGCAGCGGCTAATGCAGAAAATAATGAGAATATTCCAGTTGAAGAACTTTATGTTTCAGCTTGCTATGCAGACGAAGGTCCAACATTGAAGAGATGGCGTCCTCGAGCTCGCGGCCGAGCGACCCGCATCAGGAAAAGGACAAGCCACATCACATTAATTCTTGGAAGGTATTCACCAGAAGAGCTGGCTGAATTAAGAGAACGTGCCGAACTCCGAGGAAACCAAACACAGCAAAGCGCTTCTGAATCAAGAAAGCGAAGAGTTGCGAAATCAAAAGAATCTGAAATTGATAATCAGCCTGAAGAAGAAAAGGTTGAGGATAGCTCAGAAATGGTAGATGAAATCGATAATCAAGTTGAAATAGAAGACATTGACGATAGTTCAGAAGTGGTAGATGAAGTTATTGAAGAGGAAAATGAAATCGATGATAAACCTGAAGACAGCCCATATGGTGAAGGTTCTGCTTTTGCGCTTGAAGATGGATCAGCACCAAGTTCAGAATTTACCGTAAAGGCAAAAGTCTCAACAAAGATCTATCACCCTGAAGAATCATCATTCTTTGGAAGAACAAAAGCTGATGTGTGGTTTAGTAATGCAGAGAATGCAGAAGCCGCAGGATTTAGGCTCCCAAATAGCATGCAAAGTGACGAAACGGAGCAAAAAGAAAACGATAATGACGGGGAGAACGAATAATGGGTCAGAAAGTTAATCCATACGGGTTTCGCTTAGGCGTTACCACCGATTGGAAATCAAGGTGGTTTGCTGACCGAGAATACGCTGATTTCGTTATAGAAGATTGGGAAGTTCGAAATTTTATTATGACCGAATTGCCTCATGCCGCTATTTCACGTGTTGAGGTTGAAAGGACTCGGGACCGACTCCGAATTGATGTGCACACAGCTCGGCCAGGCATTGTCATCGGTCGCAAAGGAGCTGAAGCAGATCGACTTAGGGCTGGCCTAACCGAAATAACTGGGAACCAAAAAGTTCAATTAAATATTCAAGAAATCAAGCAACCTGAACTTGATGCATCACTCATCGCTCAAGGGGTCGCAGATCAGCTAGCAGGTAGAGTTGCGTTCAGAAGAGCTATGAAGCGTGCTGTTCAGAATGCCCAAAAAGCTGGTGCTTTAGGTATACGAGTGCAATGCTCTGGTCGGCTTGGAGGCGCAGAAATGTCTAGGTCAGAGTGGTACCGAGAAGGACGTGTCCCTCTTCATACGCTCAGAGCCGATATTGACTATGGGTTTAGGGAAGCACATACAACTTATGGACGAATCGGTGTCAAAGTGTGGATCTATCGCGGAGATATCCTTCCGTACAAAGTACAAGTCGAAGATAAAATTGATCGTGAAGCAGCTATGGCGGCGGGAGAAACCTCTGGTCAAAGCCAAGGCAAACAAGTAGTTTCATCTTCTGCAGCAAGGAATAAAGCGTCTAACGATAAAGAAGAGACACAAGTTGAAGAACTTACTCCACTCGTTCAGGAAGCTGACCCTGAGTTTGAAAAACTTTTGGATGAAGAAGAGCAAATCGCTAAATTAACGAACTCAAAAAATCAGACACCAATCTTTAGACCAGGGGAAGCTGACTAATGTTAATGCCAAGAAAAGTAGCGCATCGCAAACACCACCGTGGACGAATGAAAGGTAACTCAAAAGGAGGAAACGAAGTTTCCTTTGGGGATTTTGGTATTCAAGCGTTAGAACCTGGATGGATCACGGCTAGACAAATTGAAGCAGCTCGTATCGCAATGACACGACATATCCGTCGTGGTGGAAAAGTTTGGATAAATATTTTTCCAGATAAACCAGTTACAGAAAAACCTGCTGAAACAAGAATGGGTTCTGGAAAAGGAAACGTAGAGCGTTGGGTTGCAGTTGTTCGACCAGGGCGAATCTTGTTTGAGCTGTCTTACCCCGATGAAGAGATAGCAAAACAGGCGATAAATAGAGCCATACAGAAACTCCCGATAAAGGCAAAGTTTGTCTCTAGAAAAGAAGGCTTCTAATGGCTAAGAATTTTAAAGAAATTAGTGATGGAGATCTTTTAGAGCGACTTAATGATGCTAAAGAAGAACTTTTTAATCTTAGGTTTCAGCTTGTGACAGGCCAACTGGACAACTACAGCCGAATAAAGGAAGTAAAGAAAGAAGTAGCGCGCGCTATGACAGAGCTCCGCGTAAGGGAGATTGCAGCTGCAGAAGCATTGGAGAGTAATAATGAGTGACCAAACTGAACACCGCACTAATCCTAGGAAAGTCAGAGACGGACTAGTTGTGTCAACTTCAATGGACAAAACAGCAGTTGTCGCTATTGTGGATCGAGTTAGGCATCGTCGCTACAACAAAACTGTGCAACGGACAAAAAAGCTATTTGTTCATGACGCCGACAATGACCTCAATGTTGGAGACAGAGTACGAATTCAAGAAACTCGTCCGCTATCCAAGAAAAAACGATGGAGAATTCTGGAAATATTGGAGCGTGCAAGATGATACAGCAGGAATCACGTCTCAAAGTTGCAGATAATTCAGGTGCCAAAGAAGTACTGGTAATTAAAGTGTTAGGCGGGTCGAAGAGACGCTATGGCACTATTGGCGATATCTTTGTTGCGACAGTTAAAGATGCCATACCAGGTGCGCAAGTAAAAAAAGGCGATGTCGTCAAATGTGTAGTTGTTCGAACCAAAAAAGAAAGCAGAAGAATGGATGGTTCATATATACGGTTTGATGAGAATGCTGCGGTTCTAATCAACGAAGCACGGCAACCTAGAGGTACGAGAATTTTTGGCCCAGTAGGCAGAGAATTACGAGATAAACAATTTATGAGAATAGTTTCGCTTGCACCGGAGGTTCTCTAATGAAGATTCGTAAAGGTGACAAAGTTGTTGTCTTGGCAGGTAAAGACAAAGGGAGAGAAGGCGAAGTGGCATTTCTGTATCCCAAAGAAGGAAAGCTAATTGTTACAGGCGTAAATATTTCTAAAAAACACCAACGGCCGACTCGTGAAACAATGCAAGGCGGAATTATCGATAAAGAGATGCCACTTGACATCTCAAACGTAGCTATCGTCAGCCCTGAAGATGGGAAGCCAACCCGTGTAGGTTACAGGTTTGACAGTAATGGAACAAAAGTAAGAATATGTAAGCGAACAGGAGCTGACCTCTAATGACGACATCACTAGTTCCGCGACTAAAGGATCAGTACGATAACGAGATCCGAATGAGACTAAAGGAAGAGCTTGGTAAATCCAACATAATGGAAGTGCCTCAAATTACTAAGATCGTTGTCAACATGGGTGTTGGCGAAGCTGTCACGAGATCGTCACTGTTAGAAGGAGCTATTGCTGATTTAAGTGTGATAACTGGTCAAAAACCAATGTTAACGCGTGCAAAAAAGTCGATAGCTGGTTTCAAGTTGCGAGAAGGAAATGCCATCGGGGCAAAAGTTACACTTCGCGGAAGTAGGATGTACGAGTTCCTAGATCGGTTAATAAATCTTGCTATTCCGAGAGTTAGAGACTTTAGAGGTCTTTCGCCCAAATCATTTGATGGTAATGGGAACTACACTTTCGGTGTAACTGAACAATTGATCTTTCCAGAAATTGATTATGACAAAATAGATGCCACACGAGGCATGGACATAACAATCGTTACTTCCGCTAAGAATAATCAAGAAGGCAAAGCTCTTCTAGATTCATTCGCATTCCCATTCAGAACAGAAGGACAAAACTAACCATGGCGAAGAAAGCTCTCGTAAATAAACAAAAAAAGACACCAAAATATAAAGTGCGTGCGTATACGCGCTGTAGACGCTGTGGACGCCCACGGTCCGTTTATCGAAAGTTTGGCTTGTGTAGGGTGTGCCTGCGTGAACTTGCTCATGCAGGTGAACTACCAGGTATCAAAAAGGCCAGTTGGTAGGAGGTGACCAGTAGATGACAATGACAGACCCAGTAGCAGACATGCTAACAAGAATCAGAAATGCTAATACTGCGATGCATGATGATGTAGCTATGCCCTCATCAAAACTTAAAGAATCGTTAGCAATCTTGCTCCACAAAGAAGGATATATTAACGCTTTTAATGTTTCTGATAATGAGGAAATACCTGGAAAAACTTTGACTATAGAAATGAAATACTCACCCTCTAGGTCACGTGTTATTTCTGGTATCAAACGTGTATCTAAACCAGGACTTAGGGTTTATTCTAAGTCAACTGATATTCCAAGAGTTCTTGGAGGTTTAGGTGTTGCAGTTGTTTCAACTAGTCAAGGATTAATGAGTGACCGTGAGGCACGGAAGCGTCGAATGGGCGGCGAAATTCTGTGCTACGTCTGGTAAAGAAGGAAAAATGTCACGAATAGGAAAGTCACCAATTGAAATTAAATCTGGCGTTGAAGTAACACTCAATGGTAATTCTATTGAGGTTAAAGGGCCAAAAGGAGTACTTACCCAAGATATTCCTGAAGGTATTCAAGCCAAAAAAGAGGATGAAACTATTATCGTTACAAGAGAGAATGAATTACGAGAGACAAAAGCGCTCCATGGATTAATCAGATCTCTAATTAACAATATGGTTACAGGGGTTACGGAAGGGTATGAAAAGCAGTTAGAGCTTGTAGGTGTTGGATACCGAGCTCAATCCAAAGGAGCCAGTGCTCTAGAGCTTCAACTTGGATTCAGCCACCCCGTTAATTACGCTGCTCCTGAAGGAATAACGTTAGATGTTCCTTCTCAAACAGAAATAAACATCAGTGGTATTGACAAACAAGTAGTTGGTCAAGTAGCCGCTGATATCAGAGCGCTTAAGAAGCCTGAACCTTATAAAGGCAAGGGAATACGATATGTTGGCGAGCATATAATCCGTAAAGCCGGAAAGACAGCAAAGTAGGTCGAGAATATGGTTAATGCAGCGAAACACAAACGAGATGGGCGACTAAAGCGACATAATCGTCTAAGAAGAAAAATTCATGGCACAAGCTCTAGGCCGCGCTTAGCTGTCTTCCGATCAAACCGGCATATCTCCGCTCAGCTCATTAATGACGAAGAAGGCAACACTATCGTTTCTGCTTCAAGCCTAGAAACAGAAATAAGATCAGGTAATACAGGATCGAGAGAGGCTGCAACCAAGGTTGGGAAGTTAATCGGTGAACGTGCGAAATCTGCTGGAATTACTACCATCGTCTTTGACAGGGGTGGATTACAGTACCACGGAAGAGTTGCTGCGGTAGCAGAAGCAGCTCGCGAATCAGGATTGGAATTCTAATGGAAATGAACGAAGAAAGAACACCTGGAGAATTACGAGATTCTCGAGTGATTCACATAAATCGAGTAGCAAAAGTTGTAAAAGGAGGACGAAGGTTTTCTTTCACAGCGCTTGTTGTCATAGGAGATGGTGCTGGTCGTGTAGGGCTTGGGTATGGGAAAGCGAAAGAGGTCCCGTTGGCTATCCAAAAGGGGACAGAAGAGGCTAAACGAAATATTTTCAGAGTTCCTATGGCGGGGTCAACCGTGACCCACCCCATAATTGGGGAAAACGGTGCTGGACGAGTAATGCTCAAACCTGCTGCTCCAGGTACTGGTGTAATAGCTGGTGGAGCGGCAAGAATAATATTGGAAGAAGCTGGGATACGTGATGTGCTATGTAAATCACTTGGATCTCCGAATCATATAAATGTTGCGAGAGCGACGATAGACGGTTTAAGAAATCTTCAACGCCCTGATCAAATTGCAAATCTGCGCGGACTAGCAGCGGAAGAGTTTGTTCCCGGAGGAATGCTTGATGCATACAAAGAATCTGAACGATCCGTTCGCGAATTGGAGAAGAAGTAGAATGGCATTAAAAGTCACCCAAATTCGTTCATCGATAGGATCAAAACCCAAGCAGAGGGGAACCCTTCGTGCATTAGGTCTTGGGAGGATAGGAAAGACACACGTGTTACCTGATAAACCCGAAATCCGTGGAATGATCAATACAGTTCCGCACCTTATCGAAGTCGAAGAAGTTTCTTAATAATATTTCTTGAGAGGAAAATGATGAAAATTCATGATTTGCAGCCACCTGAAGGATCAAATAGGAGATCCAAGCGCGTTGCCAGAGGAATTGGCGGCAAGGGTGGTAAAACAGCAGGACGAGGTTCGAAAGGACAGCGCGCGCGAAACACAGTAAGAGTTGGTTTTGAAGGTGGTCAAAATCCTTTACATCTCCGACTTCCTAAATTAAGAGGATTCAACAATCCGTTCCGTGTCGAATATCAAGTAGTCAACTTAGATACGATCGCTGAATCAGGCATTACTGAAGTGACTCCGCACTCTCTTCACGAAAAGGGTCTCGTTAGAAAAAACTCACTTGTTAAAATTCTTGGACGAGGAGAAATTTCAACCAAACTAGACGTTTCAGCTCATGCATTCTCAAAATCTGCTGAGGAAAGTATCACTGCAGCAGGTGGAACTGTGACAATCTTGCCAAAACCTTGGGGAGAAGGTCGACCACCTGCCAAAGGAAATGCATTAACCAACAGATGAGAAGCAATTCTTAATCAGCTAGGATAAAAAATATGGCAGCCAGTATTTTAAACATGTTCCGTGTTGAAGACTTACGAAATAAGGTCTTGTTCACTCTAGGTATGCTGGCCTTATATCGAGTCGGGTGTTTCGTTCCCGCACCTGGAATTGACATTGACGCTATACAACTCCTTAAAGAATCCACTGATGAAAATGGAGGGGCTCTAGCATTTCTGCGGCTCTTTTCTGGAGGTGCGTTAACACAATTTGCGATTTTTGCATTAGGAATTATGCCATACATTACGGCTTCAATCATCATGCAAATATTGGGAGTTGTGATTCCACGAGTTGAACAATGGCAGCAAATGGGAGCAGTAGGGCAGAGAAAAATTACTCAAGCCACTCGATACTTGACTATAGGTATTGCTCTAATTCAATCAACAGCATTCGCCTTTCTCTTTCATAACGGTGGTGGAGGATTTGGTAGTGCTCCAAGTAGCGGCACTCAGCTTGACTTACTTCCAAAATTTACTGCCCCAAGGGTAGCCCTTGTCGTTCTAACTCTCACCGCAGGTACCGCACTTTTGATGTGGATGGGTGAGCTGATTAGTCAAAAAGGTATAGGAAACGGCATGTCAATTATTATCTTTGCGTCGGTAGTTTCAGCTCTTCCTAATCAAGGAGCACTTGTAAGAACAGACGCCGGTATGGCTGGTTTGGTTGGAGTGATTTTCCTCTTTGGAGCAATGCTGGTAGCGATTGTTTTTGTTGAGCAGGGGCAGAGACGTATACCTGTGCAATTTGCTAAACGAGTAGTTGGTAGAAAGCAATATGGCGGTCAGAGTACCTACATACCTCTAAAAGTCAATCAATCTGGTGTTATCCCAATTATCTTTGCCAGTTCCGTTCTTTACCTTCCACAGCTACTTGTCTCGGTGCTTCCATCAGATAATGACCCGGCAAATAACACTTGGGGAGAGTCAATCCAAAGCTGGATTGACAGCAACCTAGTAGTAAGTGATAGTCCTTTCTACCTTCTTTTCTTCGGACTATTGATAGTTGGATTTTCTTATTTCTATACAGCTATCACCTTTGACCCAGTAAAACAGGCAGATAATATCCGTAAACAAGGAGGATTCATCCCCGGTATTCGACCTGGTCCTCAAACTGAACGTTATTTAGGGAAAATCTTAAATCGTATAACCCTTGCGGGTGCGATTTTTATAGCTCTAGTAGCTTTGGCGCCCACGTTTATCTTGGCAAAAGTGCTAGACCAAGGAAATGTAGGACAAGTGTCTTTCGGAGGTATATCCATACTGATTGCGGTTGGAGTTGCATTAGAGACAATGAAGCAAATTGATAGCCAACTTATGATGCGGAATTATGAAGGTTTCTTAAAGTAACCACTTATGAAACAGAAAGGTAATTCATGACACTAGGTATGGTCATATTGGGGCGGCAAGGCTCCGGTAAAGGAACGCAAGCAGTCCATATAGCAAAACGATTTGAAGTTGTTCACATTTCAACCGGAGATATGCTTCGATCCGCTGTGGAAGAAGGAACAGAGCTCGGGCTTCAAGCAAAATCCATTATGGATGCCGGTGGGCTTGTAACGGATGATGTAGTTAACGGAATTGTTGCAGAAAGGCTCGCTAAGGAAGATGTGCGTTCCTCGGGATTCCTTCTTGATGGATACCCTCGAACTGTCGGGCAGGCTTCAGTTCTTAAACAACTGGTCGAAGGAAATCTTAAACTGGCTATAAACCTAGATGTTTCAATTGAAGAAGTTACGCAGAGAATGATAAGCCGAGGACGTGAAGACGACACTCCAGAAGCAATTGCGAGACGACTTGAACTTTATGAGAGTGAGACGTCTCCTCTAATTCAGTGGTTTGACGATGAAGGGATACTTTGCGTTATTAATGGTTTGGGAACTGAAAGTGAAGTTCACAAGAGAGTTATAGATGAAATAGAGAAAAATCTCTGATGTTTCACAAGATAACCATAATCAAATTCCCTATGGGTTGGGGAGTGACAGTAATGCCGGTAGGATTTTCATTTGGCTTTGAGCGCAGTAATACCTGTCAACAAACCCAAAAGTATTAAGGAGATAGACACTGGCTAAATCAAAAGAAGATGCAATTGTAATGGAAGGAACGGTAGTTGAACCGCTCCCTAATGCAATGTTCCGTGTTGAGTTAGAAAACGGACACAAAGTGTTGGCTCATATTTCAGGGAAGATGAGAATGCACTACATTCGGATACTTCCAGGTGACAAAGTGCAGGTTGAACTTACACCGTACGATCTAGAGCGCGGCCGCATCACATATAGATATAAATAGTGTTAATTCAAAAAGGATCCAATGAAAGTTCGAACAAGTGTCAAAAAAATGTGCGATAAGTGTCGCATTATTCGGCGAAGCGGGGTTGTTCGCGTGATTTGTTCAGCTAACCCCCGTCACAAGCAAAGGCAAGGATAAGTATGGCACGTATTGCCGGAGTAGATATTCCAAGAGAAAAAAGGGCAATCATCTCCCTTACCTATATTTACGGGATTGGCAGAACGCTAGCCTCCCATGTATGTGAAGCAACTCAAATTGATGAAAATACCAGAGTAATGAATTTGACAGATGATGAAGTTGCTAAATTGCGTAGCTACATTGAAGGTGAGTTACGTGTAGAGGGTGACTTGCGACGAGAAGTTCAGCAAGATATCAAACGAAAAATGGAAATTGGTTGCTACCAAGGAATCCGGCATCGAAGAGGCCTTCCAGTCCGCGGACAGAGAACTCATACGAATGCTCGAACGAGAAAAGGTCCTAAGAAAACAATCGCAGGTAAGAAGAAGGTTCTTAAATAATTATGGCTACACAAAATTCAGGTACCAGACGGCCAAAGAAACGTGAACGAAAGAATATTACTCATGGCGTTGCACACATTAAAAGTTCTTTCAACAATACAATTGTAACTATCAGTGACCAACAGGGTAATGTTCTAGCTTGGGCTTCAGCTGGAAACGTGGGCTTCAAAGGTTCAAGAAAGAGTACCCCTTTCGCCGCACAACTAGCCGCCGAAGAGTGTGCCCGAAAAGCTATGGAACATGGTATACGGAAAGTCGATGTAGAAGTAAAAGGGCCAGGGTCAGGGAGAGAAACGGCTATTCGGTCACTACAAACAGCAGGAATCGAAGTTACCGGTATAAAAGATGTTACCCCAATTCCGCACAATGGTTGCACTGTTATCAAGAGACGGAGGGTTTGACATGTCTAGATATACTGGGCCAAAAGCAAGGGTGTCTCGACGACTCGCTACGAATATTTGGGGTACAAAGGGCGAAGCAGATGCACTTGAAAAGCGACCTTATCCTCCTGGTGAACACGGTAGAACCGGCCGAAGAGGAAATGATTCTGAATACAAAGTGCAATTACAAGAAAAGCAAAAAGCCCGATTTACTTATGGGCTAACTGAACGACAATTCAGAAATATCTTTAAGGAAGCTAGCAGACGAGATGGAGTAACCGGAGACAATATGCTCAGGTATCTTGAACTGCGCTTGGATAATTTTGTATACAGATCAGGATGGGCTTCTACTCGTCCACAAGCACGACAGTTTGTAAACCATGGTCACGTTTCTGTAAATGGCAAAAGAGTTGATATCCCTAGTTACAGACTTAGAAAGGATGACGAAATTACTTTGCGAGATAAAGCTAAAGGAATGATCGTAATCCAATGGAATAATGATGTGTTAGACAGAGAAGCACCCGCATGGATTGAGATCACCGATGACAGGCTTGGTGCAAAAGTTCGTGATCTACCAATACGAGAACAAATAGATATACCGATTCGAGAACAACTCATTGTTGAGTTGTACAGCAAGTAATAAACAGATAAACAAAACCAGAGGTAAAAAAATGCTTTTGATACAACGACCAGAAATCAAGGCCTTAGATGAAGAGTTTGAGAACAAGCAAAGGTTCCTCATCTCTCCTCTAGAGCCAGGATTTGGACACACCCTTGGGAATTCATTACGACGTACCCTTCTCTCAGCAATACCGGGAGCAGCAATAACACACGTTCTTTTTGATAATGCAATTCATGAGTTTGACGTTATTGAAGGGATAATTGAAGATGTTCCCGATGTTCTCCTTAATATTAAAGACGTTGTTGTGAGTTCTGAAAATGAAGAGCCCGTGTTACTTCGGTTGGATGTAGCCGCTCAAGGTGAAGTAACGGCAGGTCAATTCTCACCAAACGCAGACGTTGAGATACACAATCCAGATCTTGTTATAGCAACTCTAAACGGATCCGGGTCTTTAGGAATGGAAGTTACTGTCCAGCGAGGTCGAGGCTATATTGCAGCTGATGCTAATAAAGGAGAAAATACATCAACGACTCAAGTAGCTGTTGACTCTATTTTTTCTCCAGTTCGCCGTGTCACTTTTAGTATTGAACCTACACGCGTTGATCAATCTAATGACTTTGATGCGTTAACTATCGAAATCGAAACAGATGGGTCTATGACACCAGCAGATGCATTTGCTTCAGCTGGCGGAACCTTAGGAAATCTCGTCCAACTCGTAGCAGACTGGAGTGAAGAACCACAGGGTCTTGAACTAACAGAGGTTGTTACAGGAACATCAGGGTCACCAGACCTTGAACTCCCCATAGAGGATCTTGAGTTGTCAGAACGACCAAGTAACTGTTTAAAGAGAGCTCAGATACATACTGTGGGCGAACTTCTCCAAAAGTCGGAGGCAGATCTCCTAGCTATCACTAACTTTGGCCAAAAGTCACTTGATGAAATAATTGATAAACTTGACGAACGAGGCTTAGCTCTCGCAGTTCATAACTAGGATCTGTTATGCCCGGAAGACCTAAAAAAGGAAGACGCTTCGGTGGAAGCTCAGCTCATCAAAAAGCGATGATGGGAAATCTAGTATCTTCACTAATTGCCGCAGAAGCAATTGTTACAACTGAAGCAAAAGCAAAAGCCATGCGACCAGTAGCTGAGAAGATCATTACAAAAGCAAAAAAGGGTGGTTTGCATAATCATCGCCAGATACTGGCTTTTCTGCGAGATCAAGAAATTGCTGATAAGTTAATGGAAGATGTTGGCCCAAGATACGCTGATCGACCAGGTGGTTACACCAGAATTCTTAAAATGGGACCACGTTATGGTGATAATGCTCCAATGGCGAGAATTGAACTTGTCTAATTTCCTTTCAAGGAAATTGAAAATAGAGAGTTATGGTTTCTTCTCCCCCCCATGCTAAGAAATGCTACAGAGCCTGTGTTTCTTATGATGGAACCGAATTCCATGGTTTTGCAGAAAATCCTGGAGTGGAGACAGTAGCTGGTAAAATTCGTGAGTCATTGGAAATGATTCTTGGGAATAGAATTGATATCACATGCGCAGGGCGAACAGATGCAGGGGTACATGCTGAAGGACAGATCATCTCTTTTGATGCCGAGGATTTTGACTACAGAAGAGTTCAAAAATCCCTTAATAAATTATGTGCCCCCTATATAAGCATAAGGGATTTGCAAGAAGCGGAAGATTTCTTTAACGCAAGATTTTCAGCTGTAAGCAGAACATATCGATACCGCATTCTCAATCAAGAGTACCCCGATCCCTTTTCTCACCGTTTCTCTTGGCATGTAAGTGCACAAATAGACCTTAGGAGAGTAGAACAAGCAACACAGGCACTAATTGGAGAGCACGATTTCAGCTCATTCTGCCGGAAAGCGACTGTACTCGTAGATGGCAAAGAGGAGAACGCTTCCTTAGTTAGAGAAGTACTCTCCATCAATATTAAAAGTGAAGAGCCTTATATAGAAATATGGATTACTGCTACTTCTTTTTGCCACCAAATGGTTCGCTCGATTGTGGGCACACTCGTTGAAATAGGCAAGGGGCGTTTGAAGGAATCAGATATGGCGTCGATTATTTTAAAGAAGGATAGAAATTTTGCTGGTCAAGTGGCGCCGCCTCAAGGGTTGAGTCTCATGAAAGTCGGATACTGAGATTGAAAAAACAGATGATGTCTCAATAAATTGGTTGTTTAGAGACATGTTTCACCGTATCGTAGATAGTTGTCCTAACTGATTTAGGCAAAATAACGTGAAGAGAATAAAGTTGTGGCTACATATACACCAAAAAAATCTGAGATAGAACGTTCGTGGCATCTTGTAGATGCTGAAGGCCTTGTTCTGGGACGAATGGCAACCGAAGTTGCTAGAATTCTTCGAGGAAAGCACAAAGCTACCTTCGCCCCACACATTGATACAGGTGATCATGTGATCATTATCAATGCAGACAAAATAGTACTTACAAGTGGAAAAGCTGAAAAGAAAATGGTGTACCGACATAGTGGATTTCCTGGGGGTATCAAATCTGATACTTATGAAGAGCTCTTAAATAAGAAACCAGCTGAAATTGTTCGACAATCGATTCGTGGAATGCTACCTAAAAATAGGTTAGGAAGACAACAACTATTAAAACTGCAAGTTTATGCGGGACCAACTCATCCACATACTGCACAGAAACCAACCACACTAGAAATTGACCACGCTCGAGCGAAAGAAGTCTAATATGTCAAACTCTCTTGTCCAAACCATAGGCAGGCGCAAAAGAGCGGTAGCTCGAGTCCGCTTTAAAGTAGGATCTGGAACGATAACAGTCAATGGAAGAACTTTGGAAGACTTCTTCCCTTCTGACACACACAGAATGATAATCACTGAACCACTCCGTATCACAAGTACAGATACTTCTTACGATATAGATGCAACCATCGATGGTGGTGGGTCAACTGGTCAAGCTGGAGCTTTACGATTAGGGATCTCACGTGCTTTAGTAGATATTGATGGAGATTACCGTGAGTCACTTAAGAAAGCTGGTTTTCTGACTCGGGACTCTAGAAAGAAGGAGTCTAAGAAATACGGTCTCAAAAAGGCTAGAAAAGCTCCACAATTCTCAAAGCGATAACTTAATACTGCCTTTCTAGTCTTCATCTTGGTACGACCTCATATTAAATATGAATTAATGTAGATCATATGGTCCTCAAATTTGGCACGGATGGAGTTCGAGGTCTCGCTCATACTGAATTAACAGCTGAGCTGGTCTCTCATTTAGCTTTCGCAACGGCAAAAACTATTGATGTAAACGAATTTATAATAGGAACAGATGGAAGAGAATCTGGTGAAATCTTCGCAAATGCCTTGGCTGGCGGTTTTAAATCTGCAGGCGCTACATCGAAGTATCTAGGAATAGTTCCAACTCCCGGCATCGCCCACATTGCCTCCCATTTTGGGGTTGGAGGAGCAGTTATTTCGGCATCGCATAACAAAGCTGAATACAACGGAGTTAAATTTTTCCTACCTAATGGACAGAAACTCTCAGATGAAACACAAAAATCAATCGAAACTATTCTAAATAATAGAATATCTACACAGATGCCATTGGTAGATATAGAGATCACACCTGATGCGCACGTCTACTTAACTTCATGGATCAATTCTCTTAAAGGTGCTTCGGTGCAAAATAATCTAGACGACCTTTCAATTGTCATCGATTGTGCAAATGGAGCTGCAAGTAACATAGCGCCACAGTTATTTAAAGAATTTGGTGCAAAACTTAGCGTCATGCATTCTGAACCCAACGGAAATAATATTAACCGTAATTGTGGCTCTACCCATATGGGGTCTCTCCAGTTAGCAGTTAACGAGCTAAGCGCAGATTTAGGACTTGCATTTGATGGTGATGCAGACAGAGTCCTAGCCATAGACAATCAGGGTAATACGATTGACGGCGATTACCTATTGGCTATCTTTGCTAAAGATTTCAAAATTCGCTCAACACTCAAGGATAATACTGTTGTCGCTACTGTGATGGCGAATATGGGGTTCCATGAGGCGATGGAAGCATCAGATATAGCGATCCATACGACAGACGTAGGCGATAGACATATCCTCAAAACATTACGTGAAAATAATTGGACTCTTGGCGGAGAACAATCCGGGCATATAATTTTTGCTGATAAAGCCGAAACAGGTGATGGGATATTAACAGCATTACAGTTAGTCAACTGTCTAAAGAGGTCTGAGATGGGACTTCATGAATTAGCCCAATCATCAATGCAAAAGTTTCCTCAACTTCTTCGGTCAGTTGAACTGAAGGATCAATTAAACAAGCAAAATAATATTATTGAACGAATTGAACCATATATCCTTCAAGCAGAATCCATGTTCATCAATCAGGGCCGTGTTCTTGTTCGACGCTCAGGAACTGAACCAATATTACGAGTAATGGTTGAAGGCAAAGAAGAATCCGAAGTCCATCATGTCGCAAATACACTCACCAAGTCGATAGAAGAAGCACTTACTTAAGCGATTGAGCTGAAGGATAGCGAAACTGAAGTGATAAGCGCTCGTTAAATCCCTACACTAGAGGAATGTGCGGGATTATTGCTATTGCTAGACAAAGGTCATCTCGAGTACCCCCATCAAGTAACGAGATTAAGGAGGGAGCGGACCTTGAGAACTTAGGAACAATCCAAACCCATGAAGATATCGCAAAATATATTTCTCGGTTACTCATTGTCAAGCAACAGATTTCTGGTTCTGCAGGAATAAACACCCTCGTAAACGATCGCGAATTCCGTATCTACCTTCAAGGTATTTGTTCCGCTATAACTGAGAAGATAGCCAATTTTGAGTCAGGCTTAGTTGAAGTAGAGAACGACAGCAAAAGGCTAGAAGAGATAAATGCAGACCTCATTACACTCAAGGATCTTGTTTGGCATATTGAATGTGACAGGATTTCAGTTTCATTTTCCGTAGAAGAATTGCTATCAGGACGAAAGGGAGACAGGTTCATTGAAGTCCTTCTCACCGTTCAGCAGATTCTATCGGGTCTAGACAGGTTAGAGGTACGTGGCCGAGATTCAGCTGGAGTTCATATCATGATACAAAATCATGGATTAGATCTTCAGAATTCAGGAATACGCCAAGAAATCGAAATGCGAAATAAAGACCTCAATTATAAATCTGGATCAGTGCGAGTTCTAGATAATGCCTTGAGTATCGTCTATAAGGTAGCTTCAGAAATAGGTGAGCTAGGAGACAATACGAAAGAACTTCGAAAATTAATTCTTTCGGACGATCTCTTCTTCAAAGCACTTGAAAGTGACAATGTAACAGCAGTTGTCATAGGGCATTCACGATGGGCGAGCGTGGGAATTATCTCAGAACCTAATACACATCCCATGAATTCTGAGCAACTCAAGAGCGCAAATGCCCCCTTTGTAGTTGCTGCAGCTAATGGAGATGTAGATAACTTCGCTGATTTAAAGAGAATTCAGGACTTAGAAATCCCCAAACTCATCACTTCCGATACCAAAGTTATTCCTGCACTGATAGCAAATCAGTTCATAAGAGAACAAGAGCCGACTAGCGATCTTCATGAAGCCTTTAGAAAAACAATGTTGTCTTTAGATGGTTCTATCGCAGTTATCGCTAGTGGAGGTTTAGAGCCTCATAAGCTGTATCTGGCTTTACGTGGAAGTGGACAAGGGTTGTATGTCGGTCTTTCAGATGAAGCATATGTAGTGGCTAGCGAGCCGTATGGTCTTGTAGAAACAACTGACAGCTATCTTCGATTAAATGGAGAAACTCTTGAAAGCCGACAAGGAATCGTGGCTGGCCCAGGTGAAATCGTAACGCTTTCTTTAGATAAGCCAGTTTCATTAGAGTCTTTAGAACGAGTTGCTTATGACGGGACACTACTTCCTGTTGAGAATGATGAACTCACAAAAGCTGAAATTACAACACGAGATATTGACCGAAGAAACTTTCCACATTTTCTACTAAAAGAAATTCATGAAGCACCAGAGTCCTTCAAAAAAACTCTGAGAGGTAATCTATTGCAGCAAGATGGAAGGTATAGAGTTGTTCATTCTGAAAGTGAATTTCCTAATTCCATTAGAGAGAGATTAAAAGAGCGCTCTATTGGAAAAATATACATCATAGGCCAAGGAACAGCTGCTATTGCTGGACAAGCATTAGGTCAGTACCTTACGGAGCAAACAGAAATTCATGCAGAAGCAATCCCATCAACTGAACTCTCCGGCTTTAGACTCTCGACAGATATGTCTAATGTTCTTGTAATCGCTATTAGTCAATCGGGGACAACTACTGATACCAATCGAACCGTAGATTTAGTGCGAGGGCGGGGTGCTTCAGTAATAGTAATTGTCAACAGAAGGAATTCGGACCTTTCCCAGAAGGCAGATGGAGTTATATATACATCAGATGGTCGAGATATTGAAATGAGCGTCGCTTCTACTAAAGCCTTCTATTCACAAATTGCAGCAAGTTTTTTATTAGGCATTTCAATACGCGATCAGGTCATAAGTGAACCTGATAATTCAGAAAATACGCATAACCGTCAGATTCTTCTCGAAGAATTGAGCGGACTTCCACAGAAAATGCTTAATGTCCTGGAACAACGTGAACACATACGTGATGTGGTTTTTGAGCTAGCGCCTTCAAAGCGGTATTGGGCTCTTGCTGGTAATGGTTTAAACATCGTTGCAGCAAGAGAAATACGTATCAAACTCTCAGAGCTTTGTTATAAATCAATAGCTGCAGATTACACCGAAGACAAAAAACATATTGATCTTTCAGCTGAACCATTGATCTTAATATGTGCCACGGGGTTAAATGACTCAATGGAATCCGATGTGGCGAAAGAAGTTGCAATTTACAAGGCCCATAAAGCCTCACCCATAGTAATAACTGATAAGGGTGGAGCATACCCAGATGCTCATCGAGTCATTTCGGTTCCAAGAACGAGTCCTAAATTATCATTTATTCTTGCCACTATGGTGGGTCATTTATTTGGTTACGAGGCAGCGCTCTCAATAGATGCGTTGGCTTTACCGTTCAGACAGACTAGGTCGCTAATAGAAAGAACTCTTTCTAACAACCCGCTTATAGGCGCACAAGAAATTTTGGAATCTATTGGACAATCTTTGGAGTCAATAACAAACTCATTTTTTGATGGATTACGTTCGGGTTCTTATAACGGAAGTTTAGAAGCAAGCACAGCGACTCGTATCTCAACTCTTTATAAATACGCATTAGGGACGATACCACTTGATTCTTACCAAATAGACACAGGGAAAGTAGGAACTCCAGCAACTTTACTGGAAGACCTCAATGCTGCTTTAACAATTGGCATTGAGGAACTGACCAGACCAATTGACGCAATAAAACATCAAGCGAAAACAGTTACAGTTGGCATTTCTCGATCCGATGAAGAGCTTATTCAACTGCAACTTGTGACCGAGATGCTTGACTCTGGTACGCCACGGGATCGGATTTCCTATAGAAATCTTCGTTTCCTCGCAGCCATAGACCCAGCTGTTAAGTCGATTTCAGGGTTTATTAGGTATGGGATTGAAGGAGATGTTAAGTCAGGTAATGCCCAAGTACATGTCATAGATAAGGGTGGAATCGCTCATGATCTTACTTCAAGAACTGAAAGGGATCCCAAATTAAAGGGGAGTAAACATCTTGTAGCACTACAACAAGAAGTCATTATTACTAAAGGAAGACATGATCAAAGGATCATTATCCTGGTTCCTGAAATTAAGGATAAACAGACTATTGGTTTAACGCTTTTACATATTGAACTTGAAGATTATTTGACTGAACAAACTGCAAGGCATGTGATGGAAGGTTACAAGGATAGATACATAGCAATATCTGATTATATAACTGAGACTGAGCCAACATTTAGGTCGGATATTCTTACCTCAATACCCGTAGATGAGTTACTGATTTCCCCCGTAGAGGATTTACTCTCATACTGGAATCAATGATGGAGAATACTGTTGCAATAAACGAATTGAGCTATGAATGATTCCTGTTGTAACCCCATCTGAAATGGCAGCTATTGATGAACAGGCTGATGAGCCGATAGAACTTCTAATACAGCGAGCCGGTCAAGCAGTAGCGTGGAAGGCACGACAAATACTTAAAGGTACTTACGGGAAAAGAGTAATGGTCATAGCTGGAAAAGGAAATAATGGAGCTGACGGATTAGAAGCAGCAAAACATTTACAAAGATGGGGAATTAAGGTCAATGTTATTTCAATCGATAATGTCCCATTGTCAGTTCAAGAATGTGATTTATTGATTGATGCTGTTGTGGGCACAGGTCTTAAACGCCCCTATAACGCCCCTGATTTTTTTGTTCCAACGCTTTCTGTAGATATTCCAAGCGGAATTTGCGGTCTGACAGGAGAAGCAAAGGGAAACCCCTTTAAAGCTAAGGAAACCATTACCTTTCAAGCCCTTAAACAAGGGCACTTATTAGCAAGTGGGCCTTCCCATACAGGTTCAATAACTATTGCGGATATCGGATTAGATGTGTCTGAGACAAAAACTTATGTTCTCGAAAAGTCCGATGTTGCGACAATGCTTAGCAATATGCATGACAGAGAACATAAATGGAAGGCCGCTTGTTGGGTTATCGGGGGATCACATGGGATGACTGGAGCGCCATTACTCGCTTCGAAAGCAGCGCTAAGATCAGGTTCCGGATATGTGAGACTCAGCATCCCAGGGGAGTTATCAAAAATGTCATCCGAGATAGTAGGATTCAATCTTCCTTCTGCGAATTGGGAAAAGGAGATATGTGGATCAGAACAAAAGAGATTTAACTCACTAGTAGTGGGACCTGGTTTGGGGAAGTCTCCCGAAACTATCTCGTCAGTGCATAACTTACTTACAAAGACACAAATTCCCATTGTGTTAGATGCCGATGCACTGTACGCGATTGGGCAACAACCTAAGGACAACCTGAAGTTCGATAGAAATATAATTCTTACTCCGCATGATGCAGAATATGAATACTTAACAGGGCATAGACCCCAAAATAACCGAGTTACTGATGTATGTAATGAAGCAATGAAACTCAATGCAATCATTTTGCTTAAAGGCCCCACAACTGTAGTAGCACACCCCGACGGAAGGTCCTTCCTTGTCAATAATGGTGACCAACGTCTTGCTACTGCTGGAACAGGTGATGTCTTGAGTGGGATTATTGGTGGACTTTTATCTCAAGGAGTCTCACCATTTGAGGCTGCAGCTACTGGTGCGTGGATACACGCGGAATCATCCAATAACTGTTTAGCAAAAGGAATGGTTGCATCAGATATTATTAATGCAATACCGGAGGTGCTCAGTGAGACCCACATGGGCTGATATTGATCTGTCAGCAATTAAAGATAATGTGACAGAGTTAAAGAAACTAGTCTCTCCAGCTCTTTTCTGTGCAGTAGTCAAAGCTGACGCATACGGTCATGGGGCTGTCCCTGTTGCACGAGCTGCTGTAGAAGGTGGCGCTGATTGGCTTGCGGTAGCATTGGTAGAAGAGGGAAGAGAGTTACGAGATGCTGGGATAGCAACTCCAATACTTGTTCTTTCAGAACCTCGCCCCTCAGAAATGGTCGAAGTCGTTGAGTGTAATTTAGTTCCCACTGTTTATAGTGGCGCAGGAATTTCTGCTGCTGCCGCTGCTGCATCATCAGCAAATACTGTATTAAGCGTCCATCTAAAAATTGATTCTGGCATGAGAAGAGTTGGCGCTGAACCAGAGTTTGCATTCACATTAGCTGAATCAGTTAGCCAACGTGAATCCTTGCATCTAGAAGGCTTATGGACCCATTGTGCAGTTGCCGACAATCCTGATAATCCGTTTTCGATGCAACAATTATCTATTTTCAATGATGCCCTGAATGCCTTAAGGGGGAAAGGTATCCAGATACAGATCTGTCATGCAGCAAATTCAGCTTTAGCACTTAATTTTCCTATAGGCCGTTACGACATGGTGAGATGCGGGATCGCAACTTATGGTATTTCCCCAACGGAAGATTGGGATGGAAAAGTATCTATTCGACCAGCAATGAGTTTACGGTCTGAAGTATCATTTACGAAAAATATAAGCGCAGGAGAAGGCGTCTCGTATGGTTTAGCTTGGCGTGCTCCGAAAGATACGAAAATAGCGACAGTACCATTGGGTTACGCAGATGGGCTGAGACGCAATTTTGGAAATCAGGGGGGAATGGTGCTCATACAAGGTAAGAAGCTTCCTATTGTCGGCAATATAACAATGGATCAGTTTCTTGTCGATTGTGGAGATACTAACGTATCCTCTGGAGATGAAGTTGTCCTTATCGGCACTCAACTAGGCGAAAAGATCACTGCTTCAGAATGGGCGAATTGTTTAGGTACGATTCCCTATGAAGTAATTTGTGGGATAGAGAGCCGAATACCTAGACGTTACATTTAGGAATACTTATGATTACTGATATTGAAGGAATAAAAGTAGGGCATTGGACAGATGACATCTCGCAAACAGGTTGCACAGTTATTCTGTTTCCAGATGGAACAACTGCCTCGGGTGAGATTAGAGGTGGGGCACCTGCTACTCGAGACTTCGCTTTGCTGCACCCCACACGTTTGGTAGATCAAATTAACGCCGTGGTGTTATCAGGCGGTTCAGCTTTTGGACTAGCAGCATGTTCAGGAGTAATGGAATTTCTCGAAGAGAATGATAAAGGGTTTAATACATCTGCAGGAAAAGTACCCATAGTCGTGGGATTATCATTGTTCGACTTAGGAAGTGGTTCTCCTAAGATTCGACCAGGGCATCAACAGGGGAAAGAAGCAGCCAGCTCAGCGACCTCAACAACATTACTTGGAAGAATAGGAGCTGGGACAGGAGCAACAGTATCAAAGTGGAGAGGTAAAGAGTTTTCTGCCTCGGGAGGGTTAGGGGGATCAATCCTCCGAGAAGGAAATTTGATAGTTGCTTGCCTTATCGCTGTTAACGCAAGCGGTGATATAGATTTTGGAGAATATCCAGATAAGATCCGAGGCCAAGATTTTAACTTTCCTAAAGTTAACCCATTTGAGAATACGACTATTGGTGTTGTGGCAACGAACGCAAAGTTAAATAAATCAGACTGCTTCCTTATCAGCCAAAGCGCCCATGATGGTTATGCGCGAGCCTTATTCCCTGCTCATACCAGCGGAGATGGAGACGCAATAGTAGTTGCAGCAACCGGGCAAGTAAATGCAGAAATTTCAATCGTTCGTTCACTAACGACACTTACAGTTGAAACAGCAATTAAAAATGTTTCAGACAAATAATTTTTAGCTAGGTTTTGTAAACACATCAATTCTCTACCCGAGAAGCACTAACCTTAAGGTGTGATAAAAGTAACTGCAGCCTCACTAAGTGGCACACATCAAGCAGCTGAATCAGTTGCAGAAATCGTTCAATCCGGTGATGTAATTCTGCTCGTTGGAGACTTAGGGGCTGGCAAAACTGCGTTCACTCAAGGCTTTGGAAGGGCATTGGGCGTGAGCGAACCTATTACGAGTCCCACTTTTACACTCGCAAGAGAGTACAAAGGCACTTTACAGATTCATCACCTTGACGTGTACCGAATAGACCAAATTGAGGAGGTTCGTGACTTAGCCCTTCCAGAATTATTTGAAGGCAATTCGGTGACTTTGATTGAATGGGGTGATCAAATCATTTCAGCATTGCCTAAGGATCATCTAGAAATATCTTTTGAATATTGCGAAATAGATACTGCTCGCCTCATTACATTCACTGCGAATGGTCGCTCCTGGAACAAACGACTTCTTGCCTTGAAGCAGTCCCTTAACATAAAGGGTTTGATGCAATGCTAATTCTAGGAATTGAAAGTTCAACTTCTCAAGTTGGGTGCGCCATAGGGGGGCACGAGGGTGTTCTTGCTTCAGCTCATTCATCTAGGGGGAAAAGACATGCCGAAAGTTTGACGCCTCAAATAGAATTTGTGTGCAAGCAAGCCCGCGTAGAACTTCAGGAAATTAGTATTATCGCAGTTGACATAGGACCAGGCTTATATACCGGCTTACGCGTGGGTATCACATCAGCTATTTCAATTGCATTTGGTTTAAATGTTCCCATGATTGGTGTCTCTAGTCTTGATTTAGTGGCGTACCCGATTAGGCATTGTCAAAAATTAATTGTTGCAGCTGTTGACGCTCGTCGAGATGAAATTTTCCATGCTAATTATCGCCAAGTCCCAGGTGGTATTCAAAGAGTTTCAGAACCAGTAGTTATTACTCCTGAGGACCTATCCGCAGAATTATTGGCTTCGAGTGATGAAGTCCAACTTGTCGGAGATGGAGCTATCCGTTACGCAGGCCACTTTAATGACCTTAAAGGTGTAGAACCTGCAGAGCCTGGACTGGCATTTCCTTCTGCATCCTCATTGGTTCAGCTAGCGCATGCAAAAGCTCTCCGTGAAGATTTTATAAAACCATCAGAACTTAAACCTTTATATTTAAGAAAACCAGATGCTCTTGAGATAGATAAGCAAAAGAGGCGTGTTGACAGATGAGGTTAGGTTTAGAAGTTAGAACGGTGAGTCTAGAGGACCTAGAAGACCTATTGGAACTCGATGAGGAGTCCTTCTTTGAGCCATGGTCAATTTCTTTGTGGGAATTAGAACTTTCCCGTAAAGAAAGGATTTATATAGGGGCCTTTAACGAAACGGAATTGGTTGGTTTCATCGGGGGGCTCTTGGCTTATACCGATTTTCATATCACAACCGTAGCTACGAAGAAAAAATTTCGTGGATCTGGTATTGCGTCAGTTCTTTTATGCGAGATATTTAAAAGGATTGAAGATCTTCGGGGTGAAGTAGACAGTATTACTCTCGAAGTTCGTGCTTCGAATAAGCCAGCTCAGGGGCTCTACCGAAAGTTCGGCTTTGCTCCAGTTGGCCTTCGTCGTGGGTACTACCAAGCTGACAATGAGGATGCAATAATCATGTCACTTGAGAATCTTCAATGTGAGAATCTCGTAGATAAACTTCTAGAAATTAAGCGCAAATTATCAGTAACAGTTTCCGAGGGGGTTGCAAAACAATGAATAAAGGACTTGTGCTCGCAATTGAAACATCATGTGATGAAACGGCTGCTGCTGTTGTTGCAGAAGGTAAGCACGTGCTTTCATCAGTGGTTAGTAGCCAAGTTGATATTCATGCTCGATATGGCGGTGTAGTCCCTGAGGTCGCAAGCCGAGCGCATGTAGACCTTATCATTCCAGTGATTGCTCAAACTTTAATCGAAGCAGGAATAGAGCATCATGACTTGGATTTAATAGCAGCCACACGTGGGCCAGGTTTGATAGGCTCTCTCCTCGTTGGTGTTAGTGCAGCTAAGTCACTAGCCCTCGTTTGGAATAAGCCATTTATCGGTGTTAATCATCTTGAGGGCCACCTGTACTCAAGCTTTTTGGAAGAACCTGACCTCGAACTTCCTATGGTTATCCTTCTTGTTTCAGGTGGGCACACGATGTTGGTTTCGATGGATGAACATCTAACTTATAAAGTTCTGGGCCAGACCCTTGATGACGCAGCGGGTGAAGCATATGACAAAGTAGCTCGTTATTTAGGTTTGGGCTATCCCGGTGGTCCGATCATTGATAAGTTAGCAGCTTCTGGTCAAGCCGAAATAAAGTTTCCCAGACCAATGATTGCTGAAGGTTATAATTTCAGTTTTAGCGGTCTTAAAACAGCCGTGATTAATTATGTTCGGAAAAACCCTGATATCTCCGATGAAAATGTTTCCGCATCTTTTCAAGAAGCAGTAGTTGATGTGCTTGTTACAAAAACAATACGAGCTGCTAAAGATCAAAATGCAGTGGGTGTATGCATCGGTGGCGGAGTCGCAGCGAATTCACGGCTACGAGAAGCCATCCTAGAAGCGTGCCCTAAAGAGGGACTTAAACCATTCATTCCGAGTAGGTCCTATTGCACCGATAATGCAGCAATGATTGGTGCGGCTGCTTGGAGACGGTTCAAAAATGAGGGAGCGAGTAGTCTAGCCACAGGTGCGAACCCAAATCTGCGGATACCTGAATAGTTATGAGGTCTCTCAGGAAAGAATTCAAGAAAACGATAGATTCGAATGAAAGATATAGATTATGAGTCAAATGCATGATAAAAATCTAGATATGGAAGAGGTAGACCTTAATCTTAAAATTGATAAATTCCTCGCAGAATTCGACCCTAAAGAGATGGATAATGTCTCTTTCCGATCCGCACGATTTGATGCTGGATTAGCTTGGATACATTTTCCTGAGGGGCAAGGAGGAATGGGATCACGCCCTAACCTTCAAAAGGTTATTGAACGAAGAATGCGGGAGCAAGGGGCTGCTCCTACAGATCCAACCACATTTTTTATGTCCTTGGCTGGCCCCACTATCTCTACTCATGGGTCAGAGGAACAAAAAGCTAGATTTCTAAAACCAATGTTTACAGGCGAGGAAAGATGGTGTCAGTTGTTTTCAGAACCAGGTGCTGGTTCTGATTTCGCGGGGCTTGCATGCAAAGCAGAAAAAGATGGCGATGAGTGGATTGTAAGCGGTCAGAAAGTTTGGAATACACTCGCACATCTCGGTGACTGGGGAATGTTGGTTACACGAAGTAACCCTGAATTACCTAAACACAAAGGAATGACCTACTTTGCTTTAGATATGCATGCCGAAGGCGTAGAAGTAAGACCCCTACGTCAGATCACTGGTGAAGCTGAGTTTAATGAGGTGTACATAACAGAAGTTAGAATTCCTGATAGTTGCAGGATCGGAGATGTTGGAGAAGGGTGGAGAGTTGCCCTCACGACATTAATGAATGAACGATCAGCTATTGGTGGTAGTAGCGGAGGGAGTACTTCTAAACCAGGGATGGGCCCAATAAATGACGCTGTAGAACTATGGAAATCTTTGCCGGAAGACAAGCAGAGTAAATCAACTTTGGATAGGTTAATGAATCTCTGGGCCAAAGCTGAGGCGCTTCGTCTTACAAACCAGCGAGCGTCAGTCGCCGCAAAAGCTGGAAACCCAGGCCCAGAAGGTTCTATAGGGAAGCTAGCTTCTGCTGAGCTGAATAAAGCTATTTACGAACTATGCCTGGAGTTAATGGGTCCCGAGGGACAAATTGATTACGACTACACGTTCCGTCGACCAGAGTTACTTTCCACAGATGGTTCAATCCACGGGCCTCGCTATGCTTTTCTTCGAGTTCGCGCAAATTCAATTGAAGGTGGAACTTCAGAAATAATGCGAAATATACTAGGCGAGCAAATTCTAGGGCTTCCAGGAGAACCTAGAGTAGACAAAAAAATACCGTGGATTCAGGTTCCCAGAAGTTAATCAACCTAGCTCTTGTGGTGCCCAATTTAAGTCCCTGCCGGTTACTGAAATCATTTTCTCAAGATTTGAAGAATTATCGGAAACGGAAACAGGACTCTTGTACCGAGCACTATTGTGGGACCGAACGGCAGGCACAAGCGCATTCGCTACTCTTAGTACATACGTAGCTTGTTCATCGTCAATAGAATGAGCTACTGAGCAAGCTTTGCTGATATCCCAGCTCAGAACAGTTGTATCAAAAATTCTTGCGTTCAAAACTGAACGAGCTTTTGCTTCCCCAATAGTTGAGGTCGCCATTCCGTCGAGAGCGCCGGGAGACCTCCATGCTTTGCGGCATTCAGCTGCTGCTGAATTAAATATTCCCAAGGGATCATCACCTATTAATTCTTTAGGGTTAACTAAATCCAAATTTGAATCACCATTTTCTCTTTTTCCGAAAGCTGCAAACAAAAGAGTTGAGGCCACAAGCTTATTTATAACATCTCTCACAGTCCACTCATCACATGGAGTGGGTAGATGTAGTTGATCTTGCCTGATTGAAGCTATAACAGAAGACGCACGGGTTTGGGCTAGGTCCAGAATACGTAATGGGTCAGGAAAAGTTTCCACACTGAATGGATAGCATCAAATTAGCTAAACCGCATATTAAAAGTTTTTTATCCAGATAGATCGTTTGGATTTCAATAGATCTATAAGAGGGTCTAACCTAGGTGTGGATCAGGAGGAAACATGACTGAAAACGCCCAAAAAGCATATGAATCAATGCAACCACTAATAGGGATTGACCCAGTGGCTGGTGAGTGGTTTGAATTGACACAAGAAAGAATAAATGACTTTGCAGATACGACATTGGATCATCAATTTATACATATAGATCCGGAGAGAGCAGCCAAAACACCATTTGGGGGGACAGTCGCACATGGATTCCTGACGCTGTCAATGCTTGTGCATTTATCTACAACCATTCCAGTTGATACGCCCAGCCTTGATGGAGTCTTGATGGGAGTTAACTATGGCCTGAATAAAGTCAGGTTCATTAACCCTGTTCCAGCAGGTTCACGAATACGAGCAACATCTCAGACAGTTGACCTTGTTCTCAAAGGTAATGCAATTGACATGACAAGGCTGATGACAGTTGAAATTGAGGGACAAGAAAAGCCTGCACTTATTGCTGAATGGATAGGGCGGACAGTTTTTGCATGAGTATTCCAGTGGAGGAACAAGACATTATCAAAACCATAAAAGAATTTGGATCGTCAGCATACCTTATTTCAACTTCAGAAGATGGGCACCCTCACCTAGCTAATCTTAAATTTGATATTTATGAGACTGACCTCATTTTCACAGTTGGTAGAAGAGGAACTAGCAACCTTGAAAAGTCTCCTCTGGTGACTATGCTCTGGCCAGCTAAGGAAGTAGGAGGGTACAGTCTCATAATTGACGGCAATGCTTCAAAACATAAAAATGTTGATCTTAATGATTCGGTATGGAAGATATCTTTTAACACTGGAATTTTACACCGACCGGCTGAACAAGAATCTACAAATAGTGACCCATCGTGTGGATCTGACTGTCAAGCAATTTAAGAGAATGGAATTATATGGACCATAAACGTTTAGGTAGAACAGGTTTAAAAGTTTCTCGGTTATGTCTTGGCACAATGACATTTGGTAATCAATGCGATGAATCAATGTCACATGCCATACTTAATCATGGACTTGATTCAGGCATTTCTTTTATTGATACCGCAGACATATACCCAGCTAATGGGATACCGGAGTTAGTAGGTGAAACAGAGAATATCATCGGGCGCTGGATGAAAGACCGACGGGAAGATGTCGTGATTGCCACCAAATTTTGGGCCCCAACAGGGAAAAACCCTTGGCAAGGTGGTGCCAGTAGACGAAACATCCAAGACTCTGTAGAGGACTCTCTTAGGAGGCTCCAAACAGACTACATTGACCTTTATCAGGTTCATTTTCCCGATTACGAAACTCCAATTGACGAAACTCTCGAAGCGCTAGATGACCTTGTGCGGCAGGGGAAAATACTATATGCAGGCTGCAGTAACTATCCAGCTTGGCTCTTAGCGTTGACCTTAGGAGAAGCAGCACAATCCAGAAAAATTCGCTTTGACGTCGTGCAGCCCCGCTACAACCTTTTATATCGTCAACCTGAACGAGAGCTTTTTGAACTATGCAAATTCTCAGATATTGGAGTTATCCCATACAATCCGCTAGCGGGCGGTTTTCTAACAGGTAAACATACACGTAGTGGCCCTGAAGAGGGATCTAGGTTCACACTTCAAGGTGGACAAGGAGATAGGTACCTAGATAGATATTGGAATGAAATTATGCATGACACTGTTGATGCGCTTAAACCATTAGCGACACAAGCGGGAATTACACTCGCTCACCTTGCTGTTGGCTGGGTTCTAGCAAATCCAGTCATAACTTCCCCTATCGTCGGAGCTACTAAACCCTCTCAACTAGACGATGCCATCAACGCTGTGACGAACCCTTTGGAAAATGACTTGATTCACGCAATAAATGAAATTACCAAGATATTTCGTCAAGGCGACGACCCAAGGTAGCTATCTAACAGGTTTTGTTATTCATTGACTCTAGAAGGGTCTTAATTCGCTGCATGACTAGATTCGCATTTTCAATATCATCATCTGACTGAAGGTCAAAAGCTTTTCCGAAACGTACTTTTATTATTGGGCGTTTAAGTTTAGGAATAGGAAATCCTTTACCGATTGGCCACACAGTATCACTGCCTGTTAATGCTACGGGAACGATTGTAGCTCCTGTAGCGCGAGCAATCCTAGAGATACCAGGGCGCCCTTGGCCAACACCTTCAGGCCGATCTTCAGGAGGTACGAGTCTTCCTTCAGGCATAATTGCTACGGCATATCCAGCTTTAAGCTTTTCAATAGCTTTCAACTCTGCTTCCTCACGTGTTTTGCGAGATGTAGCAATGCACCCATTTCTTCTTAACCATGATCCCATAAGTGGTTTACTGAACAAGTCAGCACGAATCAGACAATGGCAATTAACCCCACTTAACGAAAAGAACGCCCACGCGATTATTACATCAAAAAAACTTCTGTGATTTGCAGCAAAGATAATGGGAGCGGATTCAGGCAAATCTAACTCTGTTTGAAAGTCATGTTTGGAAAAAAATTTTGAAAATAAATTCATAAATTTTCCGCTTCTACGAAACGATCTAATTTCCTCAATATCTTTTATCATGACTCCTCCGAAATCTTATTGTCGGGTTCGCTTTCACTTTTTGCAACCTCTAAAACAAATTCTTCAATTCTGCTCTCTTGAGCAAATGTCTGACCACCTAATTCAAGAAATCGATGCATCAAATGTTTTCCAGATTCAGAATGATTTCTTTCATTGAAAAGAATATTTTCCTTGATTAACCCTCTCAACAAGTCAGTCTCAGTATTTCGGAGTGCCTCTTTTGCAGCCCGGACAGCTTCCGAATTGAAACTAGCTACTCGATTGAGAAATTTATCCACGTATAAGTCAAGGTCAACTTTGGGTAGTGACCGATTAAAGTAACCCCACTTTTCTCCTGTATCTGCGTCAAGGTCAAGCCCTCCGATAATCAGCTCTAACGCTCGCGGGTATCCAATTAATTTTGGTAAGCGTTGTGTTCCTCCTCCACCAGGAATTATCCCAATTGGGACTTCCATCTGATTCATCACAGCTGTTTCAGAAGCAGCAAACCTGAGGTCACATGCCATAGCTATTTCACTTCCACCTCCCCCTACTCTTCCTTCAATTAGACAGATCGTCACTTTATTCATTTCCTGAAATCTCAGGCATAGTTCATCAAAGGATGTGAGTGAATCAACAGACGCATCTTTATCTTGAGTCATTGAAAGAAGTGCCTCAACGTCAAAGTGGGCAATAAAAAAATTTTCGACTGCACTTTTTAAAACGAGAATAGTGCTTTCTTTATCATCTTGAGCCCACTTTGTTAAATTTATAAAATCTAGCAGAAGAGGAATAGTTATAAGATTGATTGGGGGATTATCTATCTCTACTATGAGGATTTTCCCATCGCGATGAACGTTCAAGTGGTTAAAGTTGTCAGGTATGTTACCCGACACGAACAATGACCTTTCCCCAGGTTTTACGGTCGGCTAGATCTTGTATTGCTGACCCACCGCTCTCAAATTCATATGGAGGAAAGATTAATGGATCAACAAACCCATTTTCTGCAAGTGTAAGTACGGAATTCATTTGTTTGTTTAGCGATTCTGGGTCTCTTCCCAAAGATGCTCCCCAATGAACACCAACGACACTGTAATTTTTTAAAAGCATATGGTTTGCGGGGAGGTCAGGTATCCCAGCGACAAATCCTATAATCAGAAGTCGGCCATCCCATGCCATGCATCTCCTAACTTTATGAGTAGCATCTCCTCCAACAGGGTCGTAGGCAACATCAACTCCACCTCCGCTTACTTCCCGAACTTCATTCACCCAATCAATATTTATTTGGTGGTCAATCACATAATCGGCACCTAAAAGCTTCGCCTGCTCAGTCTTTTCAGAACCACCGGCAACTGCAATTACAGTAGCACCAGCTGCTTTTCCTATTTGTATTGCAGCAGAGCCTGTACCACCTGCGGCACCAGTGATTAATAATGTCTCGCCACGTTGTATATTTCCTCTTTGGTGAAGAGCGAACCATGTCGTTCCGTAATTTACGGGAACAGCGGCAGCTTTTTCATAAGCAAAATTGTCAGAGATTTTCCAAACTCCTGTGCTTCGAACATTTACTCGTTCGATCAAGCCACCTCCAAGCATCATCACCCTATCTCCTAGCGCAATATCAGTAACACGATCACCAATTTTTGTAACAATTCCTGCACTTTCACCTCCAGGTGTCCAAGGCAACGCTGGTTTTATCTGGTACTCGCCACGGCATTGAAGGACATCAGGAAAAGAAATACCAACGGATTGAATTGAAACTTGAACGTGACCTTCAATGGGGTCTGAGATCTCATCCACTTCATTAAGTTCCAGCACATCAATAGGGTTCCCGAGTTGGGACACTTGCCAAGCACGCATGTCTGAAAGAGTAGTTCAGAACTCACGATATATGAAAAAAGTGGATCTAACTTTTCCATATGTTTCTGTCGCTAAAAGCACTCTTACCGGCTGGACTAACCAGCCGGCAAGAGTTCGTAGCTTGAGGGGTGCGGCTACAGAATAGGCTGAGAAAGGAGACGGGTCTTTTCGCCTCTGTGGTTGTGGCCTTTACCAGGTTTCTGTTCAAGGGGTTTATTTACCATTTGTTGAGCTCGTTCTTGAATGTTGTCAGCTTTCGCAAGAGCTTCATCAGCAGTGATTTTTCCTTCGGCAACTGCTTCATTTAATTTTTCTGTCATTATCGAAGTAATTGTTGAGATGAGGTCGTCAGAAGAAATGCCGTTGGATTCTGCGACTTCTGCGAGAGTTGCTCCGTTTTTAATTCCTGTTGCGATGTCAGCTTTTTCTATACCAAGATCTTCCATTGCAGCTCCAAGAAGATCACGTCCTCTTGCGTCCTTATGGCTATCACCCTTCCGTAGTTCGCTGATTTCTGTCCTATCATTAAACCCCACTTCGTTTTCTTCAGAGATTATTCTCTTTTCTGAAGAGCTATTTTGGGCATTCGCTATAACTGGTATTGCGATTATTGCACCTGCGAATAGCGCAGCTGAAGTAATTGCTATCAGTAGATTTTTACCTATATTCATCTTGGTCATTCGACCGTCCTTTCTCTTGGATAGGACTTTATTATTCAATAGTTTAGTAAAGGAATCTTTAAAGTACGGTAAGAATTAGGTAAGAAAACTTTTCTTATTCCTTAGCTTCAGAACTGATTGATGTAAATCGGAAACTATCCATTACAAAAATAACTAAACCTAACCATATTATGGAATATCCAATCAACCGGTCACTATCAAACGTTTCGTTGTACACAAAAACACCTAATATGAACTGAAGTGTAGGGGTAACGTACTGAAGTAGACCGAGGATACTAAGTGGAATGCGTTTCGCAGAGGAAGCAAAGAGCAGAAGCGGAATGCCGGTCACTGCCCCAGACAACAGAATAAGGATCAAAGTAGTGGAATCACTGGTCAGATTCTCCTCGGCATTCCCCCGGAGAAGGACAAAAATAACTGCAGGAATCAAAAGAGTGGAAGTCTCAACAGTTAAGCCTTGAAGTGGGCTAGCTGGAGCTACTTTTCTTATTAGCCCATATAGCGCAAATGATATAGCTAATGTCAAAGACACCCAGGGGAAAGCGCTAAGTGAAATGGTAAGCCATAACACACCCATTGCTGCAAAAACTACTGCCATCCACTGCGCTTTTCTTAGTGTTTCCCCAAGAAAGACAACGCCGAGGAATACATTCATAAGAGGATTCATGAAGTAGCCTAACGAAGCTTCAACTACACGCTCTGATTCGACTGCCCAGACGAACATGCCCCAGTTGAATCCTATTAGAATGCCCCCAAGCATTGATAGCCAGTTGTTGCTCAAGGGCAGAAGAATGGTCTTCCCTCTCTTTAGGGATCTCAACACTGCATTGCATGCGTAAACAAATACGAAAGTACAAATCACCCGCCAAGAAACTATATCCATAGCCTCAACTCGGTTAAGGGCTTTCCAAAAGATTGGAGACAATCCCCAAAGGACATAACCACTCAGTCCTATCCAGACCCCTCGAGTTTGTTGGTCTGTCATTTTCTCCTAACTCGTTTCCTGCTACCTGATCTTGCAAACCTCAATCAAGACTTCATCCTAAGCGCTTCACAAGCTAAGTGACGGTACTGTTTAGATATGTTTACCCAGTTAAAGTCAAAGGGAATAGCAACATTCCTGATACTCATCTCATTAAGTTGTGGTCAGCAAGGAAAGGAAGTGTCTGATCAAGTAATACACGAAGCCAAACAATCTGTCTTCTCAGTTGAAGGTATCGCATGTGGCAAAAGCTCTATCGGGACCGGAGTTCTCATTGATGAAGGAGTTTTAACGAACGCACATATTATCGCTGGAAGCGAAAAATTGGAGCTAATAGATTCCGACGGAAATAGAAATGAGACGTACCCGATTATGATCGATTTCAAAACAGACTTAGCACTCCTCAACAATCCCGAACTCCCACAGCTCCCACTAGAAATATCAGAACCGCAAGAGAACCAAATGGTTTCGGTCCTATTGTGGGGACAAAGAACCGTGAAAGATATTCCCGTTAAGCTTTCACGGCTTGTTAACATCGTAATCCCAGATATCTATGGAGAGGGTAAACATACCCGATCAGGCATGGAGCTATCTATAGAAGTGGAACCAGGTGACTCTGGAGGGCCAATAATCGATGCCAAGGGGCAAGTAATAGGTTTGATCTTTTCAAGATCTACCAAACAAGACGAAACTTCGTACGGTATTTCTAGTTCGGAATTTATTAAAGTTACCCAAAACTATGATTCGTCGGCAGTTTCAAGTGGTAATTGCAGAGATTAAAGTAATATTTGTTAGAAATGTCGCAAATTCCTAATTCATGCAAAACTAGTATCAGACCGGAGGGGAAATGTCGCGAGAGAAGTTAATTGAATTAGCACGAACCCATTTACACCATGCTGTCAATGGGACTGTACCGCTAGCCGAAACAGTAGCAGAAATTCCTGTACAGAATTATTTCAATGAGGATCGTTGGAAATCTGAAATGGAATTAATATTTGGGCGAGTTCCCCTTGTCTTAGGTTTCTCAACAGAACTCCAGAAGCCCGGGGACTACAAAGCAATGGAAGTTTGTGGGGTACCGCTAATTCTTGTCCGAAATAGAGAAGGTGGTGTAGGTGGATTTGTCAATATGTGCAGTCACCGAGGAGCACAAATACTAGATGAAGGGAAGGGTCAAGCAAGAAGCTTTTCATGCCCGTACCATGCATGGACATACAATCTAACAGGAGATCTAGTTGCAATACTTGACGAGCAGGACTTCGGGGAAGTCGATACTTCCTGTCTAGGCTTAACGCCACTAAATGTAGAGGAGAGAATAGGGATTATCTGGGGCTCTATTACCCCAAATACTGAATTGTATCTAGACGAATTTCTAGCTGGATACGATGAATACTTAGAAAATCACGATTTTGAGAATTGTTATTTAGTCGGTCAACAAACGATTGAAGGGCCAAATTGGAAAGTTGCATACGACGGCTATTTAGATTTCTACCATTTGCCAATACTTCACAAAGATACCTTCGGTCCGGAATACAACAATAAATCAATTTTTAATAATTGGGGACCTCACCAACGAGTACAAGCTCCCGATCATAGGCTATTAGACCTGGCAGAAATTCCTGAAGAAGAATGGCCTCATTCAAAATTAGTAAGCGGAGTATGGACGATCTTCCCTCATATTTCAATCGCCTCTTTTGAAGCCGGTGGGCATATTTATATGGTGTCACAACTATTTCCGGGATCTGATCCAGACACATCGGTGACCCATCAGAATTTCCTCGCCACATTTGAGCCTAATTCTGACCAAAAGGAAGAAATAGCTAGAACTATGGAGTTCCTTCGTTACGTGGTAGCTGAAGAAGATTACTTTACAGGAAATAGGATCCAAAAGACTGTTAAGACTGGAGCGAAATCTCACTTTTATTTCGGGCGAAATGAAGAGGGAGGTCAACGATTTCACCGATGGACTGATGCTCTTCTGGACGCTCAAAGTGATGAGGACCTACTTCTTCTCTATAAAAAAGGCGTTGGCTAACATTTTGAACAACACGTTTATCACTAACGTCGAACAAAGTTCACTACAATAAGACCGTGAGAGGAATTATTAAAAGCTCGGCGTACTTACCGTACTACCGGTTAAACCGGACGGAGATAACCGAGTTTTTTGGGAACGGTCGTGCTAGTGGGGCACGCTCAGTAGCTGCTCACGATGAAGACACTGTCACAATGGGGTTTGAAGCAGCTCGAGTGATTGTTTCCAGCGATTCTAAGATGGAACCAGAGGCCCTATGGTTTACGACCTCTGAACCACCCTATTTAGAGAAAACAAATGCGAACGTTATTCATTCCGCACTCCAATTGTCAAACACAACATCGGCGTATGACTTTAATGGGGCTTTGAAATCTGGTGTGGGTGCTCTTAAAACAGCTCTTAATTCAAACCAAACTGTCTTGCTAGTTCAAGCTGATATTCGTGGAGGTTTGCCTTCAAGCGCTGATGAGAGTCAAGGTGGAGATGCCGCAGTTGCATTTTTGATAGGTGATGGAAATGATGAGCAGCTAATAGCCACGTACCTTGGAGGGTCATCCGTTACGTTAGAATTTATTGACAGATGGCGAAACCCCGCTGAAAAAGTTGTTAAGCAATGGGAGAGTCGCTTTGTTGAAGATACTTATTCCTCTTTGATAAAAGAAGCTTGGAATGAAGCTTTGAATAATGCCAGTCTCAACGAAAGCGACTTGAACGTAATAATATACGCAGGCCAAAATGAAAGAGTCAAACGTCAAGCCCCCAAGGTAATATCGGTTGAGCAATATCACGATACGGTTCCTATGGATGTCGGGAATCCAGGTGCAGCAGAAGCTGGTTTGCTTCTCATTTCTGCTATAGAAAATGCCAACGTAGGAGAAAAGATAGCGTTGTGCTCTTTCAATGACGGTATTGAGTTATTAATTTTTGAAGTTACAGGACACCAGAAAGCCTTGAATTCGATAAAGGATCAAATTGAAAACCGATCTGAAGTCTCTTACAGTAAATTTCTTCAGTGGCGAGAAATGCTGACTGTTCAGCCGCCTAATCGCCCTTCGCCCTCTCGCATCTCTGCCTCGGCTTCGAAAAGAGAATCAGATTGGAAACATGGTTTCGTTGCATCGCGCGGAGACCAGTCAGGTCTCATTCATATGCCTCCATCTCGTCTATCCATCAAAGAAGAAGATACTAGCGACGGCATGGTTACGGAGTCTATGGCATCTTCAATTGGAACAGTTGCCACATTTACTGTTGACCATCTAGTTTATTCAAAGAACCCTCCTGTAGTTTTCGCTGTAGTTGACTTTGATGGTGGCGGGAGAATACCAATCGAAATAACTGATGTTGCTAAAAATGAAGTGAAAATAGGAATGAGGGTAGAACCCACATTTCGGAAACTATTTACGGCAGACGGGATCCATAATTATTTTTGGAAAGTTCGTCCATTACGATCAGTAGGGGTGTAGCGATGGCATCAAATGGGATCAAAGATAAGGTTGCAATAATTTCAATAGGTTGTACCCCTTTTAAGGAACATTGGGATAAAAGTGCTGATGACTTGCTCATAGATGCCACCACTCAAACTTTGGAATCAGTTGAGCTTACTTCTGATGATATTGACGCTTACTGGGTAGGAACGGCTCAGAGTGGTATGAGTGGATTAACGCTATCTGTGCCAATGAAACTTCAGGGAAAACCAGTTACTAGAGTTGAAAATTATTGTGCAACAGGTTCAGAAGCTCTCCGACAAGCATGCTATGCAGTAGCCAGTGGAGCGTATGATACAGCAATGGCTGTTGGCGTGGAAAAAGTCAAAGACAGTGGTTACCAAGGCCTAAATGCATTTCCTATTCCGACTGCAGGAACAAATAGGACCCTAACAGCGGCGGCTATGTACAGCCTTGTCCTTCCTGCTTATGCGAAGAAGTATGGAATAGACGAAGATGAGTTGCGTATGGTTGTTGCGAAAATTGCTGAAAAGAATCACTACAATGGCGCCCGTAATGAGCTAGCTCAATTCCGACGTGAAATATCAGCAGAAGAAATATGTAATATGGCAGCCATCGCTGGGAGATTAAGTGTGTTTGACTGTGCTGGTGTAGCTGATGGGGCGGCTGCCGTAATCGTTGTTCCCGCAGAAAAGGCTTATGACTATACCGACAAACCTCTATTTGTGAAAGCTTTGTCATTTGTTGCAGGAAATGGATCGGGATTAATTGATCCTGACTATGATTATACCACTTTCCCTGAGTGTGAAGCTGCTGCTGTAGATGCATATCAGCAGGCAGGAATTGACAACCCTCAGGATTGCATCGCAATGGCCGAAGTACATGATTGCTTCACGCCAACGGAGCTCATTTTAATGGAAGACCTTGGCTTCTCTAGGCGTGGGGAAGGCTGGGAAGATGTGCTATCCGGGAAGTTTTCGTTAACAGGAGATCTTCCTGTAAATACTGATGGTGGTTTAAAGAGTTTCGGTCACCCTGTTGGAGCGTCCGGTATACGGATGCACTATGAGTGTTGGCTACAGTTACGTGGAGAAGCACCCGAAAACCGGAAGATACCTGACACCGATAAAAATCTTGGCCTAGTTCATAACCTTGGCGGGTATCCGGGCGAGATGGTTAGTTTTGTTTCGATACTCGGTACTGAGGTCGGTTAACTCGCATTATAGGGATTCTGTAGTCTTATCTTGACCGAGCAGTATTGCTCCCAAAGCTATGATCACGACAAATGTTGAGAAGATCTGAAGGGTATTTAAAGACTCTTCTAGAAAAATCCACGCTAAGAGTGATGATACAACTGGAACGAATAATGTAAGCATTGATCCGATCCACAATGGGATTCGCACAAGGGACCAGTTCATTAATGAGTGTCCAATTAAGCCGGCAACGGTTGCTAAAATGAATAGCCAGAGAATATCTCGACCGGAAGGTACGGTAAGTGCAACGGAAAAAACTAGAGCTATAAGGAAATTGAGAATTCCAGTTATTACACCTGTTGCTGCTGTGAATTCAAGTGGTGAAACACGGTCCTGAGTCTGTTTTGAAATAATGAAATACGCAGTCCAAGTAAATAATGCTGCACATGCTAACAAATCACCTGTAACGTCCCATTCGGTGGTTCCAGATGAACCAGCGATGACTCCAAAGGTCGCTACAAGAGCAATTATCCCGATAAAGATATCTCGGCGCGATATTTTCTCTTTAAAAACTTTATAGCTATAGAAAGATATCAACACAGGTTGTAACGAGCCGATAATAGTTGCGTTTACAACTGTTGTTCTTTTGAGTGACTCGAAGAAGAACGCGACATTGAGTCCTAAAGCGATTCCACCCCAAAATGAAATCTTTAAAGACTGAAACGTAAGGGGAGTTCCTTTTGCTTTCAGGAAAGCAATCATGACTATTGAGTAGAAAGTGAATCTGTAGACCGCTATTTCTGTTGAAGACACAGAGATGTATTTAACAATTACTCCGGATGATCCCCAGGCAGTTACTGCGAAGGCGGCGCCAACTAGTGCAAGTCGTGAATAGTTTCTCATCTCTTGGGAGGTTTTCTCAGTCATGGGGGTTGTTAATGTTTAACACAAAATTCCACACTAACAATCACTTAACCATGCTAAAAGTCTTAGACTTAGTCATAGGGGATATCACAGAGTAATCACTTAGAAAGTTCAGAGGATCATGGCAACTATCGAATCAGAAATTCCATGGCATTTGCGAGGTAACTGGGCGCCAATCCAAACTGAATTAACTGCTGAAAATCTAACTGTTGAAGGTTTAATCCCTCCTCAATTAGAAGGTGTTTATATCCGTACTGGACCTAACCCAAAATCGGGTTTTTCGCCACATTGGTTCATGGGGGATGGGATGGTTCATGGAGTCCGACTTTCTCGGGGGAAAGCGGAATGGTACCGAAATAGGTTTGTGCAGACCCCCAACATTACAAAAACTGGTAGCGGTTCCACTCCCGATTTAGGGGATCTATCAAATGGTAGCGGTAACACCCATGTGGTCACTCATGCTGGCACGATACTATGCCTTGAGGAAGGTCACTGGCCTTGGAAGATAGACGGGGAATTAAACACAGTCGGGTGCGAGAATTATGGTGGTTCTTTAACAACTTCGATGACTGCACATCCGAAGATATGTCCCGCAACAGGAGAATTACTTGCCTTTAGCTACTTTTCCTTTGAGCCTCCTTATTTGACTTACCTGAGAATCAGTCCTGACGGTCAGTTATTGCAATCAGAGGGAATTAATATTCCTAATATGGTCATGATGCATGATTTTAATGTGACAAGAAATCATGTCATATTTATGGACCTTCCACTCGTTCTAGACTTGTCGCTTTTAGATACGGGAGTCCCCTTTGGCTTTAATCCGTCAGCAGGGGCGCGTCTTGGAGTCATGCCAAGGGAAGGTAGCAATGCAGATATACGATGGTTTGAGATTGACCCTTGCTATGTATTCCACCCGGTAAATGCGTATGAGCATGGTGAAAAAATTATTTTGCACGTTTCCCGTCAACCTGAGGCTTTTGGCTCTAGCTCTGATGATTATGCTGAAGTTGGAAGACTGTGGCGTTGGACAATTGATCTAGTGTCAGGAACGGTGACGGAGGAACAAGTTGATGATCGACCTGGTGATTTCGGTAGGGTAGCAGATTCGGTTGTTGGACTTGATGCTAACTATGGGTATCTCATGGCAATGGCTGGCGAAGGAAATAGTGAAGAGCCCGTTTACGGTTCAGCGTTATGGAAATATGATCTACAAACAGGTAAGTGTTGGGAGCATCACCTTGGAGAGGGTGTTAGAGGTGGGGAACCTGTCTTTGCTGCAGACCCTGAATCCGATGGTGAGGATGAGGGCTGGATAATCACAATCGTTCATAGCGAGACAACAGGGTCATCAAAAATGATCATTGTTGATGCTCAAGACTTTGAAACAGAACCTATAGCTACCATTCATTTACCGCAGCGTGTTCCGTATGGTGCACATGGCAGTTGGGTTCCTGATACGAGTTTGTTGTAATTATTCTCGCTGGAAATTAGGATCTCGCCGTTCGGAAGAAGCCGAAGTGCCCTCAATCCAATCCTGTGTTTTGACCAAGCGTGATTGTTCAGATGCTTCATGCAGTGTTGCCTTCTCAACTCGGTCAGCGAGGTCACCTCTTAAAGTTTTTCGAATTGACTCAATTGCTAATGGAGCTGATTTAGCTATTTCTTGAGCGTACGCAGTAGTAGCGTCTCTCAATTCTGCAATCGGGACAAGCTTGTCGCAGAGACCTAGTTCTGCAGCTTCTTCACCAGTTACTCGTCGTCCTGTAAAGAACATATCGTTACTTGCTTGGGTTCCGATAAGTTCGGGTAAGGTGACGCTCAAACCGAATCCCTGGTGGAAGCCTAGACGAGAAAAGTTTGCGCTGAACCGGGCTTCTGGGGAAGCGAAACGGAAATCAGCAACTAGCGCAAGTCCTAAGCCGCCCCCAATAGCAGCTCCTTGGATTGCTGCAATGATGGGTTTACGGCACCTAAAAATGCGAACAGCGCCTGCGTATAAGCCGAGCGTGTCGTTCCCATTAGAACCACCTGAAAAGTCCGCACCAGCACAAAAGTGCTTACCTTGAGAGCACAACACTGAAACGCGAACATCATCGTTCTCGTCGAGATGTTCAAAAGTATTTGCCAAACCCGAAATTAGATTAGTGCTAAAAAAATTATTTGGTGGTTTACAGATCTCAACGATTGCTACATGATTTTGTTTATAGGTGACTTTAATTTCGTCCGTCATTTGAGGTTCCTGTCAAATAACGCATGTAATCGTTCCCAATGGCGTTCAGCAGCCCCTTTGTCGTAAATCTTTCCCCGACCCGGAAAAGCAAAACCATGATGTGCTCCCTCGTACAACTCAACTCTTCCGTTTGCGCCTGATTGCTCAATTTCTGTTGAAACCTGTTCAACCATTTCTAGAGGGACGTACTCATCATATTCTGCACACGCTATATATAGCTCAGCATTGGTTTGTGGGAACCCTAAATGTGGCGAGTCATCGGCATCAACCACTAACCGCACACCATATATTGATGCAGCTGCCTTTACCTGTGATGGGTATGCTGCCGCTACGAACAGTGAAAATGGCCCGCTCATACAGTAGCCAACGCATCCGATTGACTCTTCATCAGCATGTTCATCTGATTTGATGAAGTTCAGTATCGCTTCTGTATCTCGGACCACCATTCGGTTTCCAATTCCAGACATCAACGTAAACATCTCTTCAATATTATTTCCGGTTTCGAAATCTAATTCAAAATTGTCTGTGGTCCGATAGTACAGATTAGGAAGAACAACGTAGTACCCAGTCGTTGCAAGGCGTCGTGCCATATCATGAAGCTCCTCGCGTTTTCCCGGGGCATCCATAAAGAACAAGATGGCAGGGAAAGGACCGTTTTCTTCTGGGTGACATATGAACGACCCCATCAAACCTTCAGTTGTTTGGATATCAACATGATGTTCAATCATGTTGCGAGCTTAATTCCTTATTTTTCAAAAGGCTTGTTTGACTCTGAAAAAGACAAAGCAGTGACCTTCGCGCTATACATATAAGAAGTGAGGGATTTGTATGATTGATTTATCAGGAAAGACGGCTTTAGTTACCGGAGCAGCATCAGGCATTGGATATGGCATGGCAAAGAGGCTGGCTGAATGCGGAGCTAACGTTGCACTTTGCGACATTGAGTCGAATGTGAAAGAAATTGCAAACGAAATAGGAAATGTGACAAGCACTAAGGTGAAGTCGGCTGTTGTTGACGTTAGAGAGGCATCCCAAATTTTTGCATTTACCAACGAAGTGGTTGATGAATTCTCTAGTCTGGATATTGTCGTTGCGAATGCTGGGGTTTGGACTTCTACAGACCCTGTAGAGGACTCACAGGAAAAGGCTGTCTCTGACTGGGATCTGCTCGTTGATACGAATCTTAAAGGTATCTTTCTCACAGGTAGAGCAGCAATTCCTCACTTCGTGAAAGGTAGGCGAGGATTCATTCTTAATATTGCTACTGACCACATTTGTCCCCCTCCAGGTTTTGCAACCGGGGGCGGTACACGAATGGATATTTATGATGCCTCCAAATGGGGAATAAACGGTCTTACACAAAGCTGGGCAAAACGTCTCAGCGCAGATAATGTGCGCGTTAACGCTTTTTGCATGGATGCAACTGATTCAGAGATGATCAGGTACGCGTCACAGAAATTCAATCGACAAATGTCCGAAGAGGTAGTTGATTCATGGATGAAACCTCACCAGCTCGCAGACCTGATGCTAGAGCTTTATGACGAGGGCTCTGATGGGCGTACAGGCGAAAATATTGGTATCTGGTTAAACCACCCGATAGAGCTCCCTCCACGGCAGGGAATTCTGCCGTCCCGTCACCCATAAGAACATCATGCGAGTAGGGGTTTCACTATCGTCAACATCTTTCGAAAACGATCCTCATACAGGTGCGAATGCCTTAGTTGAGAGGGCGCGAGTAGCGAATCAAGCAAAGTTAGACCTTCTTTCGCTAGGGGATCATCATTTGACACCTGTGAACTATTTCCAAAACGTTCCCATGCTTGGCCGTTTGATGGCTGAGTGGAATTCCGGTCCGGTAGGATGCTTGTTTCTGTTGCCGCTTTGGAATCCTGTGCTGGTCGCGGAACAAGTGGGAACTTTAGCTGCTTTAACTCAGTCAACATTTGTTCTTCAAACAGGTGTTGGGGACGGGCAGGATACGTTTGAAGCCATGGGCGTAACCCTCAAGACTAGGGGAACATCACTTGAGGAAAGCATAACTGAGATTAAAGATATTTTTGAGCGTCGGGGAGTGAAAGGAAACCCAGACCTGCAGGTTAACCCGATTCCCAACCAGAAAGTTGAATGGTGGATTGGAGCAAGTACGAGTACTAAAGGGATCCAACGTGCAGCAATAATGGGGGATGCGTGGTACGCCGCACCATTCCTGAACCCCGCAAAGGCAGAAGAATTACTTGCTCATTATCTACAAGCCTGTGAAAAACACGGGAAGCAGCCACGTCCAGTTATCCGTAAAGACGTCATTATTCTTCAAGATGGAGAGAAAGCATTGGAAATGGGGTCTCAGATTATCCAACGCGGTTACCGAGGTATGAAAAGTGATGCGGTCATAGTCGGTAATCCCATTCAAGCTGCTGAACAATTACGCCCTTTCAAGGACATGGGCTTCACAGATGTCACATGCAGATGCATGAGCATTCCTCACGAAGAGACACTTGAATCTATATCACTATTAGCCGAAGTACGAGAATTGCTGAATAACTAGTTTCTAGGCCATACTCTCGGGCAGTATTCGTGTGTGAGAATATCTCCCTCGGTGATTGTTTCGTGATGTGATTTCAGCGGGGCACCTCGCCTGAGAAGATATCTGGCGTCGTCTCCACAGTACCGAATAGAGATAGCCCTCCGAGACTGGCTTACTGACCTATTCGCTGATGCTCCGTGGAGGGTGCGGGCATGATGAATGCTAATGTCACCCACTAATAAGGTAGGTGCGACAACATCTTCTGAAGCGACTGCTGGAACCCGTTTCCCCTCAGTGTTTGGAAGAGGCTTATCTGAAACAAACCAGTTTGGTCGATACGCAGTTTTATCCTCATGTGACCCTTTCACAAACCGAATCGCACCAGTAGCTGGAGAGGCGTAATCAAGGGGAACCCAAACCGTGCAAACCTGTTCTCCACTTACATGAAAATAAGACAGGTCCTTATGAAAAGCTGTTTCTTCAGCGGTATTTGGTTCCTTCACTAAAACAGAATCTTCATATAACCACAACGACTTGCTTTGAAGGACACGCGCCACAATCTCTGGGATAACGGAGTTGCAAGCAAAGTTTTCAAAATCACTATCATCAACCCAATGATCAGTTCCAGCAATGAAACGTCCAACTTTCTCATTTGCAGAAATATTTTCATCGGTAAGAGCAGTTTCCGGAGTAATGATGGATCCTAGCTCTGAGAGATCAGTCCCATCTTTGGCTAACACCCGACTGATCGCAGCTTCCATAGATAAAACATAAGTAGGGTCAATGACGTTTCTAAGGACAACAAAACCGTCATCCCAAAATTTTTCAATTTCAGTTTCTTCTACAATTCCACGATGTTCGCTCACCTTGCTAGCCATTTACGATTCTGTTGTCGTAGAGCCGCCCTATTTCTGTGTCCGAAAGTTGAAGGATATCTGCGAGTATTTCTGTTGTGTGTTCTCCTAGTCGTGGAGCTGGTAGAGGTGCCGAGCGACCTAGCTCTTGGAAATTAAGGGGGCTGCCGGGCGTAAGATATTTACCGATACCTTGTTGGTTGATTTTTGTAAACATCGGATTGGATTCAGATGCACGTCGATCATTTTCTACTAGTTCTTTGAAAGTCTGATATGGCCCCCAGCAAACGCCCAGATCATCCCAAACTTGTTGTATTTCGGCAAAGCTTTTCTTCTGGCACCATGCTTCTATATACGGGTGAATACGTTCTCGAATTTTGAAACGATCACCTTCATTTTCTAATAAATCAAGCGCTTCTTGTTTTGCGACTTGTTCCATAGCTTCTGTCATCTCGCATGCAGAGCATAGGGCTTGCCATTGTTTTTTTGTTATCGCTACTGCGATTACTCTTTTTCCGTCAGCTGTTGTGTAGTCCCGTCCGAGAGCGCCGTAGAGTTCATTTCCGATACGTTCGCGTTCAGAGCCAAGAATCTGTGCCTCTGCGATGTGTCCAAGGGCAGCAACGGCAGAAAGTGCAACGTCGCTGAGGGCTAATTTGATGAATTGTCCATTATTTGTTTGATCTCTATGGCGACCCGCAGCAAGTAAACCCATTGCTGCTGTCTGCCCACACACGATATCCCATGCGGGCAGCACATGGTTTATAACACCGTCGTACCCCCCTGGTCCTGTGACGGAGGGGTAACCCATGGCTGAATTGACTGTGTAGTCAAGGGCGGTTGAACCATCATGATTTCCTATTATGTTCAGCATGATCAGATCTTCACGAGTTGCGCTAAGGTTTTCATAAGATAACCAACCTTTAGCGGGGAAGTTCGTCAGGAAATAGCCGGAATCCTCACCGTGTGCTCCAATTAACTCTATAAGTAATTCCTGTCCTTGTTCAGATCGGAAATCGACTTGAATAGATTTCTTTCCTTTATTAAGTCCAGCCCAGTAAAGCGATAACCCATCTTCAGTCAATGGCCACCGCTTATAGTCGAGACCTCCACCTATAGGGTCAAATCGAATGACTTCGGCCCCTAGTTGGGCGAGGGTCATTCCCCCAGAAGGCGCAGCAACAAACGCCGACCCTTCAATGACTCTCATGCCAGTAAGTGGACCACTCATTCGTTCCCCTCTGTTTTAATTCCTAAAGATCTTTCTATAAAACTCAACTGTATTCGTAAAAGGTTCTCAGCAACAGTTTCTTGTGGGGTCATATGTGTGACTCCGGTGAGTGGCAGAACCTCATGATATCTACCTGCTTCAAGCAAGGCCTGAGATAATTGAAAGGTGTGAGCAGCCACAACATTGTCATCGGCCAACCCATGAATCAGAAGTAGAGGCCGTTCAAGTTTGTGCGCTTCGTTGCACAAGTTTGTCTTGATGTAATTCTCTGGTTTCGTTTCAGGGTGCCCAAGGTACCGTTCAGTATAATGTGTGTCATAGAGTGACCAGTCAGTAACAGGGGCTCCTGCAACAGCAGCGTGGAATACACCGGGGCTTCTAATCACAGCTAAAGCGGCCAAATATCCACCATAAGACCATCCGCGAATCGCAACCCTATCTAAGTCAATGAAATCATAGATTGACGCAACACTATGAAGAGCATCAATTTGGTCCGCTAGAGCGCTGGTGGCGAGGTCCCCATAAACCTCTCTTTCAAAAGAAGGGGAGCGTCCGGGTGTTCCCCTTCCATCCGTTACGACAACAGCAAAGCCTTGATCAGCGAACCATTGTGACACTCCGTAGAGGCCGCGCGCATTTCGAACCCGTTGAGCGTGAGGACCCCCATATGGATCAAGCAAAACAGGGAGATTAGTCGCACCATCATGATCTGCCGGCAGAAGTAACACGGTTTCAAGATCTAGCTCTCCTGCCTTATGGAAGAAACTATTGAGTGAAATGTTAGGGATCTCTGAATGATCCTGAATCTCAGCAATGAGCTCATTGTCCTTATAGAAATCTGTTCTCACTCCATGGAAGTCCATACTTCTGCGCTGAATGACCATTAATGAATTATTGGCAACAGCTTCGTGAACTCCCCCAATTTCCGTAATTAACGTGGTCTCGCCGGACACAGTCACGCGACATATCTGTTGATCTAAGGGATTCGGACTACATGTAGCTAGAAGCCCATCCTCGTTGCAATGTATCAGGGACCGTATTTGAAGTTCCTCAGGGGAACAAGGGTTCCCATCAATTACAACTCTTCTTGCCTCACCCCGATCTTCAATCGTGACGATCCGGTCTCCAATTACTTTTGGAGCACCAGGAACAATTTCGACCCAGCACTCATTTTCCCATTGATATATTTCTTCAATAGAACCATCTGTCGTGTCGACATGGAGTATGCCTGTTGTTTTTTGATCACGTGTTTGAACAGTTGCAAAAATGACATTTGGGTCAGTCCATTGGATACTGACAAGATATTCCCATGTATTATTCTGATTCCAGTCAACAGGGACCGATTCTCCATCTAATGAATAGATTCTGAGTCCGACATTGGGGTTCTCTGTTCCGGCTTTTGGGTATTTTATCACAACTGGCGCATCGCTAGGATCTGAAGAATTGAGGATATGCCATGAAAGAACGTTAGATTCGTCAATGCTCGTGACTAGTAGTTTGTTGTTATTCGGGGACCACCAATATCCCCTTCGTCTGCCCATCTCTTCGGCAGCGATGAAGTCAGCAATACCATATAATTTTTCATCTGTTTTAGGAGGGGTAACAGCGTGATCGTTTCCGTTTTCGTCAACATATCTCAATTGGCCTTCTGAAACATATGCGATCAGGTTTCCGTTTGGGCTTATTTGTGGGTCGAAGATATCTCTATCCAACTTGAAATCAGATACCTCGGAGGACTCAACCCCGATTTTAAATAGTGACTTGTTAGATGCAAAGGCTATGTTCGGTGAATGACTGTTCGCACTGTACGATACGATTCCGGCCCCTATTTCTCGAACCCGTTCACGGCGAGCTTGTTCTTCGCGTGAAATAGTCTCACCACTACCGCTATTTATTAAAGTTTCAAGATCAGCAATCACTTTTGTTTGACCTGAAGAAGCACTCCAAGCCCACAGTTTATTCAATGGGTCATTCCCCGAATTTGATTGCAAGAACGTGACCCAATCTCCACCAGCAGACAAGGAAAAGGATCGTGGCGCACCAATAGTAAATCTTCGTGTTCTAGCGTTTTGTCTCGGGAATGATTCCATCAATATTTTTTTCCTTATCTTCTTCCACGATATTCGCTACAAACAGGTTCTTCACCATAGAATCCGAGTAATGACTAGAGATCAAAATATGGAAGAACAATACCGCCTTAAGACTAAGCAGTGGCTTAAAGACAACATTGACCCTCTCAAAGAACGACAACCCTTCTCAACTCTTCATTGGATGCCGAGTAAAGAAACCGAAAACAATCACCACAACGCATGCCAACAACTGCAAATGGGACTGTACGAAGCAGGCTTTGCAGGAACTACCGTTCCTACCGAATACGGCGGTCATGGTGGTGAAGCATGGATGCAAAAAATCTTCCGTGAAGAATCAGCAGGTTATCAAGTACATACTGGCTTTTATCACTCAATAATCTCGATGGCCCTTCCAGCATTACTTAAATACGGAACAGAAAATCAAAAACAAGAGCACATTAAGAAGCTAATAAGTGGTGAAGTTAGCTGGTGTCAATTATTTAGTGAACCTGGCGCAGGTAGTGACTTAGCTGGGCTTGGAGCTAAGGCTGAACTTGATGGTGATGAATTTGTGATACATGGACAAAAGGTGTGGAATTCTGCCGCAATGTACGCCGATATGGGAATCCTGCTCGTGAGAACAAACCCAAATGCGCATAAACACGAAGGTATAACATTTCTGCTATTTGATATGCACCAACCGGGCGTTGAAGTTCGGCCACTCATACAAGCACATGGTGCAGGGCACTTCGCTGAAGTTTTTTTGGACGGAGCACGGTGTCATATCCAGAATGTGCTCGGAGAAATAGATAAGGGGTGGGGGCCAGCTCGTGTAGTAATGAGTAACGAGTCCGCCATGATTGGCGGAGCCGCAGGAGATAATCCAAGTCAACTAATACAATTGTCGCAAAGTCTAAGTAGGAATCACGAGCCTGTTTTACGGCAAAAGTTAGCAAACGTGTATGCCAGAAATAAACTTCTCAAACTCATGAGTGAAAGAATCTCTGTAGCTGTGCGTAACGGACAGATGCCACCTATTCATCCTTCGATCGTTAAACTCTTTGTTGCTCAGAATAGAAGGATTGAAGGTGACCTTGCCCAAGAAATTTTAGGTGCAGCTGGTGTAGTAACTTCGCACACCGCAAGCGAGTGGGCAATGGAAGTGCTGCATTCACGATACCCGATATCTATTGGCGGAGGGACAGATGAAGTCCACCACAATAATTTAGGGGAGCAGGCACTAGGATTGCCCAGAGATATTCGCGTTGATAGAGGGATCCCATGGAAAGACATTCCAAAGGGATAACCCAAAATCCCTGTTACGCGCACATATTTTTTACCGACGCGCCAGAGAATACAGATTACGAAGGCAATTCGGATATCCTTTCTGTCGATATTTTGACTGATCAGTCACCGCTTGAAGAATTACGAAGAATATCAAATTTGAAACCCCGGTTTTCTGGTATTGTTTGGTCCCTAACGCCACACATTCAAGCTGATTTTGGGGTAGCTGTTATGAAAAAATTTAGTTGGGACAACAGAACAGCTAATTCCTTTCCGAAGTTCGGGGGAGTAAAGCAAATTTCTCTTGTAAGCAAAAAAAATAACCTAGATATCAATACGTTTCATAACCGATACCAAGCACATGAATCTATAGCTCGGCAGCATCACGGAATGCAGGCTTATGCGCAAAGCATGCATATTGAGCCCATTTATGGAAATCATCCTGATGGAAGTGAAATCAATGCGATTAGCGAATTATGGTTTGGAACCAGAAATGACTGGAACGAACGATTCTATTTAGAAGCATCGAGTGCTGAGGTGGTAAAAAGAGATACCGAGGGATTTATTAACTTTGGTAAAACTCAATCAGCTATAGTCACTGAGATAACGCACAGAAAGTATTTATGAATGAACCAAAGCAAATAGAGGCAAATCTAGACCCTCAAGTTATTCATGCAATGCTCCTGAGGTTAAAAGATACAAAGTGGCCCCCAACAATAGGAGAAGACAGCTGGGATTATGGTGTGCCGAAGCAGTGGATGAAGGACATGGTCAATTATTGGACCACCGAGTGGAAGTGGGAAAATGTGGCTACCCAGATAAATGAATGGGAGCACTTTTCTGTCACCATAGATGAGGTACCCATCCATTACCTGTACGCACCGGGCAAAGGGCCAAACCCAAAGCCATTAATTTTAACCCACGGATGGCCGTGGACATTTTGGGATTTCAAAGACATCATCGGCCCATTAAGCGATCCTGAAAAGTTTGGGGGAGACCCAAAGGATAGCTTTGATGTGTATGTTCCTTCGCTTCCGGGATTCATCTTCTCTTCACCGTTAACCAAAGCTGGTGTTGACGTCCGCGAAGTAGCGAAACTATGGAACACCTTAATGACAGATGTTCTTGGTCACAAGAAGTTTTGTGCTCATGGTGGAGATTGGGGGGCTTTGGTAACAGCACACCTAGCCCATGAGTTCCCTGATTCGCTTATCGGAGCTCATATGAGTTTAAGTGTTATTCCCGGGCTAGATAGGCGAAGCTTGCCCCCCGAATCATGGGGTGAGCATGAACAGTGGAAGATAGAGAGAAGTAAAGAGGCAGAGGACACAATACGGTCGCATATCACCACGCATTTATTAGACCCTCAGACACTTGCATACGGGTTGGCTGATTCTCCAGTAGCTACAGCAGCGTGGATATGGGAACGAAGAAGAAACTGGAGTGATAATACCGGTGAAGTAGAGCAATCATTCACAAGAGAGCATTTATGTACCACAGCGTCTCTCTATTGGTGTACTGGCTCCATAGGGTCTTCTCTCAGGATCTATCACGAGCACTTTAAAAAACCGTGGCCCCTTGTCCACGAACGAATTCCTAGACTCGAAGCTCCGACAGGAGTAGCGGTCTTCCCTAAAGATGTTGTGCACCTCCCACATGCGACTTTGGAGAAATACACGAATCTTAAACAATACTCTGTGATGCCTTCCGGAGGGCATTTCGCAGCAGCAGAAAAACCAGAACTTGCAACAGAAGATATAAAAAAGTTTTTCAGAAAACTTCGCTAAAGTTCCTTTAATTTCATTTTTGAAGCTTCAAGAAGCGCATCGATACGGGCATTGAATCCTGCCATCTCATCACCAATATCTTTATTTCCCATAGCTCCGGCTGTAAACCTAACTCTAACGCCTTCAGTAATTGCGGCTAGACGCCAAAATTGAAAAGCAACATAGAACGGCAAGTTTGAAAGGTCCCGACCTGAAGCTGATTGATACCTTTCAGCAACCATTTCGGGAGTGATATACCCTTCTGCAAGCGTTGGAGCATCGCTCATAATAAGTGAATCTGACGAGTTCCTCTCACCCCACCACATAAGCATCCCACCTAAATCTGCAAGTACATCACCAAGAGTACATAACTCCCAATCCAATACAGCTGCAACTCGGTTATCAGCACCAATCATGCAATTATCAAGACGATAATCACCATGGGTTATTCCGTAACCATCTTGAGTCGGAACACATCTTTCAAGTTCTTTATGGAGTTCGTAGAAAAGCGGCATATCTCTATCAGATCCCTCATCTACTTGCCGCTTCCACCTTCGTAATTGTCGACCAACATAATCCTCACGTTTCCCTAAATCGCCAAGCCCAACGGTCTCAGGATCAACGTTATGAAGAGTAGCTAGAGTCTCGACAAGTGAAATGCTTTGGGTCCTTCGATCAGATGGCGAAAAGTTCTTAGCATCAATACGGTCTTTTACTATATTGCCTTCAACAAAATCCATAATAAAGAAAGGGGCACCCGTAACTTTTTCGTGTTCACACATCCCAACAATTCCTGGCACGGGTACATCACTATCTCCTAAAGCAGAAATAATTTTATGCTCACGACCCATGTCATGGGCCGAAGCAAGTATGTGACCTGTAGGGGGTCTCCGGAGAATCCATTTTCTTCCGTCTTCATCCGACAGCATGTAAGTAAGGTTTGATCTGCCGTGAGTAACCACCTCAAAAATGACTTCGCCAACAACCCTTACTCGTTCACTAAGCCATTCTGTGACATTCGCTTTATCAATTCCTGGAAGATCATCATTACTCATTCTTGAAGCGTAGAGCGTAATTCGCTTAATGTTAAATCCCTAAGCTAATGCAACTTTTTTGCATGATTACTCTGAAAGTGTGCCTACAGATTTCATATATTCTAATATGTCACCTTGGAGCTTATTGATGGACTCTATTCCTTATTATCTAGTTATCGGCCTGTGCGCCTACCTCTTGGGGTCAATTCCAGTTGCGTACATTATCGCCAAGGGCATAAGAAGTGTTGATGTAAGAAGTGTAGGAGAAGGTAATGTTGGAGCTAGAAATGTCTTCCATACTGTAGGCCACCGGTGGGGTTCACTAGTATTTCTCTTTGATTTCGCCAAAGGGGCCACAATTGCTGCTTTGGTCTCAGATGAAGACTCTATACGAATAGCTTTCGCAGGCTTTTTCCTATTGCTAGGTCACGCATACCCTATTTGGCTGAAATTTATAGGAGGTAAAGGGCTCTCCCCTGTAGGAGGATTTACTGCAGCGTTGCTTCCTTATTCTGCATTAATTGCGATATTAATTTCTGGACTCGTGTGGCTTAAAACCCGTAAATTCATGCCAACGACAGTTACGGTTATTGTCCTCACGATAGCGTTTGGCCCAATCTTCAGTTATCAACTAGAAAGAATGATTATCTCAATCGGACTATTTATACTTGTGGGAGTTAAACGAAAAATTGATGAACCAAGGACTAAAAAGATTGAAGGAAGTAATGATTGGCCTAAACTATCGGGTGATAGCAACTAGTTAATTCGCGTGGAGTAGGACTGTATGACTTGGGAATTTATCTTTGGAAGATTTTTGACGCTGCTGCTAGTTTGTCAACTTTGCTTAATTCTGTGGAATCTGCGAGTAGTGATTCGCCCAAAGGCAAAGCTTCCAAAATCACATATGAAAGTGAGTCTTTTAATCCCTGCAAGAAATGAAGAAGGATCCATAGGGGCCTGCCTACGATCACTCATTAACCAAGATCACGACAATATTGAGATTATCGTGCTTGATGATCATTCAACAGATAGAACTCGATCAATCGTTGAGTCTCAAGGCCACAACATCAAACTTGTAGAAGGAGAATCGATGCCAGTTGGATGGACAGGAAAAAACTGGGCCTGTCACCAGCTGTCACTTTATGCAACAGGGGAAGTCTTTTTCTTCATAGATGCTGATGCGGTTCTAGAACCTTCGGCTATCACGTCGGTTCTGCATGTTATGGAAACAGAAAATGTTGACATGGTAGCATCATTACTCAGGAACCAAGGAACATCATTTTCCAGCAGTATTCTTCTTCCAATCGTTAATCACGCAATTCTCGCACTATTTCCAGCTTCTCTCATTCACAGGAGCTCAAATCCCGATATAGCTTTAGCTTTCGGGCCTTTTATAGGTGTTAGTCGTAATGCATATAAAAAATCAGGTGGTCACGCGGCGTACCCTGATCACATTGTCGATGACGTACAACTTGCTCGTTCAGTCAAAGCTGCAGGATATCAACAAAGATTAATCAACGGTACTGACCTCGCTATGACCACTTGGTATTCAGGTTTTAAAGATATATGGAAAGGATTCTCGAAAAACGCCTACGGGGCCTTGAGCTACAGAACTTCGTTGTCTCTCTTAGTCACGTTTTTGGTAGCTCCGCTAATGGCTTTACCTTTTCTGCGACTCATTGCGGGCTTTTTTGGCGCATCTGTTCCTATGGAGGTTCTTTGGCAAGTAGTTCTTCTCATATTGGGAAGGTTTATCACTTCGTCAGTGGGAAGAGATCCATTGTGGGGAGTCATTTTTCACCCTTTCGCAATGTTGTTCTGGGGAGCAACATTATTCTGGTCAATGATCATAGCTGTAACAGGGCAAAGCATTGAGTGGAAGAACAGAAGTTACGTTACTAAACCAAAGCAAAAAAAAGACCTTACAGAAGATAACTAAAGATAGTTGTGCCTCAAAGCTGTTATCAATAAGTGACCTTAAATGTTAATGCCTTACAGCTAATGTGTATTAAATGATTCGTCCGCATTTCCCACCTCCTCCTTTACTTGATCCCGGGTGGTATTCTGACCCAACTGGACGTTACGAGGCTCGTTATTGGGACGGGCAAAAATGGACAAAGCACGTATCTCATTATGGTGCAGTTGGCACGGATCCAATATTACGAGCGAGATTTGACCGTTTATGGGTCCGGCTCGTTATCCGACTGGTCACTTGGGTTGCTTTCATACTGGCTGTTTACTTATTAATAAAGTCATTTTGGCCTTCAGGGTTTCTCGGCGAATCAAGCATGATGTCAAACATCAGCAAGGATCAGTATGTCATTACATCTGATTCTGCTCTCTTTAGTCATATCGGTATTACTATTAAAGCGGTCATAAGATTATGAAATCTACTATCAAATACATAGGAATCTTTTTATTTGGTGCTTTAGCATCGTTTCTGGGTCTTATCGTATGGGGAGATACCAAAGGTACGGAACTAACTCTGCTAAATGTCACAAATGCTGTTGAAAACACTTCAAGTCCAACACCAAAGCCTCTTTTGCCAGTAGACGATGACGAATTATCACAAAACACACCTATCACCGCATATGCACAATATTCAGGTGACTCCATAGCATTAACCGGCAGTGTTAATGCGCAAGCCCTTGCTGATGCATTGATCGTAGCTTCAAATCAACTTGCTCCTGGCGGAACAGTAACCGCAGAGCTCGAAATCCTAAGTGGCGTAGATTTAGCAATCATTAATTTGGAAATCTCAGGAGAAATAATTGATGACTCTGATCGCTCACGAGTGGTAACTAGATTTGAAGCTTTAGGAGTTAAAGTAATTGACAAGTTAGTTATTGAAGGATCTGAGCGGACAGTCTTTGAAGTGATAAGGGACTTACCTGAACTTAGTCAGGTTTTTGATTTTTTCTCGGCAGCTGGCGTTGAAGAACAAATAAGTGAGGAGATTGTTTCTGTAACGGTCTTCGCTCCCACAAACGAAGCTATGCAGGCCTTAGACATAACAGCACTTCAGGAGTTTGCTCAATTGGTGCAATTAAGTGACATTCTTCAATTTCATTTAGTTCCTGGTGGCTTTTACCTGTCGCAGCTTTCTAATGGAGCTGACCTGAAGACGTTGAAGGGCGAATCATTAACAGTTCAAGAAGTCGATGAATCTACTATCAAGATTCAAGACAGCTTAGTGATACAAGCAGATATCACAGCTGCAAATGGGGTAATTCATATCATCGATGCTGTTCTAATTCCAGGAACAATCAAAACAGAGATAGCTTTAAACAAAATAGTCGGCTCTGACCCGATTCTCTTTGCCGTTGGTAGTCCGTTTTTGGCAGAAAGTTCTAAACCAATTCTTAATGAAGTGGCTGAAATCCTTATTGATAATCCAGAAGGCAATTTAGAAATTGAAGGACATTCAGATACTGATGGAGCTGAGGATATAAATCTCGATCTTAGCGCAAGCAGGGCTGAAGCTGTTCTAGAATATCTAATATCCAGAGGAGTTGAACCTAGTCGTCTTTCAGCTACTGGGTATGGAGAAACTCGATTGAAGGTTGATCCGGAGGTGACTGCATCAGATCGTGCAGCGAATAGAAGGATAGAATTTAGAGTTATCTTTGGTAATTAGATAATTAGATTGAGCAGGTAAGCCCAGTTCCGCCTAAACCGCAATAACCATGCGGGTTCTTTCCTAAGTATTGTTGGTGGTAGTCCTCGGCAAAGTAAAAGGTTGGAGCTAACAAGATCTCCGTAGTTATTTCCCCGAACCCCTGTTCAGTCAAGGTCAATTGAAAAACAGATCGTGACTCTTCAGCTTCCTCGTATTGGTCTTGCGAGAAACAATAAAGTCCGCTTCGATATTGAGTTCCGATATCGTTCCCTTGTCGCATGCCTTGAGTTGGATTGTGGTTTTCCCAAAATGTTTTCAAAAGTGATTTATAACTCAGTAGCTTGGAGTCAAAAACAACCCTGACAACCTCATTGTGGCCCGTCATTCCAGAGCAAACTTCTTCATATAAGGGATTGGGAGTAAATCCGCTTGCGTACCCAACTGAAGTTGTAATTACGCCATCTAAAACCCAAAACTTTCGCTCTGCCCCCCAAAAGCATCCCATTCCAAACATGGCTGATACCAAGTTATCTCCAAGCGGGTCAATTTGGGAAGAGCCTAAAACATAGTGATTCTCTGTTATTGTCATCTCATCAGTTCTTCCAGGCAAAGCCATTTCTTCATTCGGCATCTGAGGTAAAAACATATCTTTATTTCGCATCCAAGTATCCTCAATTACCTCGTTTGTAGAACTCCATTGTCAAGCACGACTCTATCTCCAGCTATAGTCCTGAACTTGAAATCACCCTCATCTTCCCAGACATGGACCTCAAGTTTTTCGCCAGGGATGACAGGTGAACTAAAACGTCCATCCATACTTTTGAATTTTTCAGGATCCCCATCGCACGCAAGGTGAACCAATGCTCTTCCAGTAAAGCCGTAGGTGCAGAGTCCGTGTAAAATTGGCTTAGAGAATCCACCCAAAGCAGCGAAAGAAGGGTCTGAGTGAAGAGGATTCCGGTCTCCGTTTAGTCTATAAAGGAGTGCTTGGTCATTTCGTGTTTCGTAGCTGACGATACTATCCGCATCGCGCTCAGGAAATATTACCTTGTCCATAGGGCCGCGCTCTCCTCCCCAGCCACCTTCGTCTCGAAAAAATAACTTACTAATATTAGTGAAAACTGGAAGGTTGTCGCTGGTATCGATAGCAGTGGTTTCTAAAATTACGAGGGCAGCTTTCCCTTTATCATAAATGTTAGATACTTTGCTCGTCGAAGTGACTGTCGCTTGCGTCGGAAGCGGCTTATGAAGAATAATTCCTTGCTCTCCATGAACCATTTTTGAGTAATTCACATCACCCAAATGTGCAAGAGGCCCTCGCCCTCCAGTTCCTCCCAAAATAACACACATGGTAGGTAAGGCTTTTTGAGTGATGTCTTTTGTGTTCTCTGTGGTGAATTCTAATTCGAATCCAGTAGGGTCTGTTGCGCCAGCTCCCACGCCTAAACTGTAAAGTAAGCAATCCTTTGAGTCCCATGAACTTTCATGAGGTTCAGATTCCATGCCGATAGCGTCTAAATTAATGCCCATGTTTAACTCCTTCTAATGACTAAACACTACTGCATAGAGTCTTGCATCGTCACTTTTACGGCTACAACCAAGATGAAGGAATACGCATAGAAGAAATTGAATGGTCGTGACCTTTATTGATTATGAGATCAGCGAATCTTTTCGAAGGATTTATGTGCATTGCTAAATTCTGATTATTTACTGACTGCCAAATCTGATTCGCTAGTGTTCTGCGATCTTCAAGACTCAAGTCTTTGAATTGGAAGAAGAACGAGTTGTTGTCAGTCTCAGCGTTAGCACAATAGTCTAAGAATCTTTTTTCGTACCATTGGATAATTTGTGCTTCGTCCGCTTCAATGAAAATTGAAAAGTCAATATAATCCCGAATCGTATTGCCACTCTGATTTTTCCCTAGAGGAGAGTCTTGAAGAATATTGACTCCTTCGAGAATGAGAACGTCAGTTACACGGCACTCCAAAGCTTCTTCCTCAATATCATATGTTTCATGGGAATATAAAGGGATCTTGAAATCTGATTTACCCTCCCGAGCTGCAGAAAGAAACTTGATAATACTGCCATGGTCAAAGCTTTCAGGGAAGCCTTTTCGATGCAGAATCTGGTCCTTCTGTAATCGCGAGTTAGAGAAAAGAAAGTTGTCAGTTGAAATAACTTGAGCTTCAAGTCCGGTAGGAGAACTTTCCATTATCTTCTTTAGAATGGTCGACACTGTAGATTTTCCTACAGCAACACTTCCTGAAACTCCAATTATCAATGGTTTCTTCTTGTCATGCTCCGTTCTTCTGGTACTTGCTTGATCTTTAATTAGTCTTTGGACGATTGGTGCGTAAAAATTACTAATTTCCATATCTGAAAATACTGGATCTTCTATTTGTTGGTCTTGAGGAGGATTCCAGTCAGTTATGATTTCAAGCCATTCTACTCGGCTTATAAATTGCGTTTCTTTAGACATCCAATTCACCTTGCACTAGGTACCTCACAAACTTTCTATCTACTTTCTAAAATTTATTGACTATGTCTTACTAAAACAAATTTAGAGTACATATTTCAATATTCGCTGTATAAGAGAGAGAATGGAGAGATGAAAGCAATAAAGGTCTCCGGCAAAGTCATTGAGCTGTGTGATGTACCGGAACCAACGGGCGAAGGCGTTCTTGTTAATGTGAAAGCAGTTGGTATTTGTGGGTCAGATATTCACTTGATCGATTCAAACATGATGAAAGTCATACCTGGACATGAGATATCTGGAATAACACCAGATGGTCAACCTGTCGCAATAGAACCAATGCTCTCATGTGGAGAATGTGTGCATTGTAATCGAGGTTCGCAACCATATTGCGAGAGCGCCTTACCAAATACGTTGGGTATAGGCATTGATGGAGGAATGGCTGAGAAAGTTCTTGTCCCTCAGCGTTTTCTTACGCCTTTGCCAAAGAGCGTTAAGGTACAGGATGCTTTTCTGATTGAACCTTTAGCGGTAGCTGTGAGGAGTTTACTCCGAGCGAATGTTAATTCTGCCAAACGGATCATCGTTGTGGGGGGAGGGACCATAGGATTATGCTGTGTTGCAGTTGCAAAATATTTCGGTGTAGATGTTGAGCTTCTTGCACGGCACAACCACCAAATTGAAGCAGGGTTTCGATTGGGAACGCAAACTCTGCGTTCGGAACCGGCAGCTTTGGTGATCGAAGCAGCTGGAACTGAAAGTGCTTTAGCTACTGCGATTAATTTAGTCGCAAAGGGAGGGACCGTCGCAATTCCCTCTACCTACTGGGACCCAATAGAATTGCCAGGTATGGCGATGGGCATGAAAGAAGTTACCTTGATTCCCTCTATCACATATGGAACTACGAAGGGCCAACGTGATTTTGTTTTGGCATCAAAAATTCTCGCCACAACTCCTGAATTGCCTAAAGCAGTAATCACGCACCGGTTCCCACTCGACGCAGCACTTGACGCGTTTAGTGCCGCTCGATCACGTGAGATGGGTGCAATAAAGGTTGCACTAGAGGTATAAAAAATGCTACTGCTAGCTATCATTATTAATGATGAGCACATCGTAACTATTCATAAAGAAGATCATGACAAAATTGCAAAACCCGCATAGATTGACACTGTGAGTAGAGGCAAAATAAAGGGCACTCAATGACAGCAATTGAAGTCCAAGCACCCAACACCAGACCATGGTGGATGGAGAATGCAGGATGTCAAGGAAAGTCGCAACTATTTTTTCCTCCACCAGGCGAAAGGCCAGCCGCAAGAGAACGACGTGAGAATCGGGCTCGAAAGGTTTGCTTTGAATGCGAAGTACTCGCTGACTGCCAGACATACGCTCGTCAGCAAAGAGAACTTGGCTTCTGGGGTGGAGAATCAGAAATAGAGCGAGCTGAAGCTGGATTTGCTCCCACAACCCCCGTTATTGGCTTACGTAGGCATAGAACAGCTACAAATTAAAGCCCCATAAACTAATTCTCTATTAGAAACCAACAATACTGTTAGGCCAGCATCATGAACCAACGCGTCAGCCCGAAGGTTACAATGGTCGAATCAAGCGGTGGTGTCGTGATACCTGTTCATGATTATGGCGGGAGCGGTGACACCATAATATTTTGTCATGCAACAGGGTTCCATGGTCGTTATTGGGACCCTATCTGTGAGCGTCTCCCCGATGGTTTTCGGTGTGTTTCTCTAGATTTTCGGGGTCATGGTGATAGCTCTATTCCGGATGGTCTATCAATGGATTGGATTGGTATGGCTGAAGATCTCCTATGTGTAGTTGATCACCTAGATATTGAACCTGTTCTGGCTGTAGGGCACAGTATGGGAGGGAGTAGCATTCTGTTAGCTGAACAAATTCGACCTAGAACTTTTACTGCAGCATGGTTATTTGAGCCTATAGTTATTTCCCCCGAGATATTTGCTGAGAAAAATTCTAAAGGCTCAGGTCTTGCAGCTGCAGCTAGGAAAAGAAAAGAAACTTTTGCATCACGAGAAGAAGCATATGAACGCTATGCTTCAAGACCACCATTTTCTGAAGTGGATTCAAGTGCTTTGTGGGCATATGTAAATTATGGATTTCGCGATCACGCTGAAGGCGTTATTCTAAAATGCAGAGGAGAAACAGAAGCTCAAGTCTTTGAGAGTTCTTTAACTACAATCTATGAAAATCTGTCGACTGTTCAAGCTAGTGTGACCGTAGCTGGAGGAGGAGACAAGGAAGGGCCAGCTCAAATAGCCCCAAAAATTGCTCAGGAATTAGTGAATGGTCGTTTTGAAATGTTTCCCGAACTTACTCACTTTGCACCAATGGAAGATCCAGATTTTATCGCTACTAAAATCCGTAATGAGCTAATCAGAACTCTTTAGCTAATTCCAAGGTATCGTCAAACCATGGACGCAAGGACTTGGTTAGGTGTAGAACCCTCTCATAACCCTCATCGTTGGCACCTACCGGTCTCTAAAGGGATCTCTACGGGTCACAGAGCCATGTTTGGTGGAAGCGGATTAGGGGCAGCAATAGCAGCTATGGAAGGAACAAGTGGAAGACCAGTCGTTTGGGCCACTTCTCAATATCTTTTGTTCGCAAAAGTCGGGACGGTAGTGGATTTTGATGTCACACTGGCGGTGCATGGAAAGAAAACAACGCAAGCGCGAGCTGTTGGACATGTCGGCGGTACGGAAATCATTACAGTAAATGCTGCCTTAGGTTCTCGTAATTACCCTGAAGAAAGAACTTATGGGTTACCTCCGGAAGTTCAAAAACCAGAATTATGTCCAGTAAGAGAACGATTTTCAAATGTTAACGACTCTCTCGATTCGAGAATTGAACAAAGGTGGGCTTTGCCTGAGGGAGCTACAGACCCTGCTGAAATAGAGCCGGGGAGAATAGCTGTGTGGAGCCGAATGCCAGAACTTCTTGAGCCCTCAGCGGCTACTTTTGCTGTCTTGGGTGACTACGTTCCTATGGGAATCAGTTTCATCCAAGGGGGAAGAGCGGGGTCAACGAGCCTTGATAATACTTTAAGGGTTATTAATTTATCACCTAGTGATTGGTACTTATTGGATATTAGAGTTGATGCCATAGCAAATGGGTTTGGACATGGAGTTATTCATATTTGGTCACAGGATGGAACGCTATGCGCAATCGGAAGTCAGTCTTGTATTGTTCGGAGCAGAGAACCGGGGTCGCACTCTCCTCCCAAAAGGTTGGTTGAATCTCCAAACTAGCTGCAGCGCAAAAGGCTTTTTTTAAATCTTTTCTCTAAATAAGGAAGGATTGCGTTTACCTTTTGGCTGTTTGCCACGTTCATCTTTGATGTCATAATGTAACGCCAATTCAGCAGTTGTGAGAACCTGTCCATTTCTCTCAAACCTTGCTTGATCAGTAGCAAGTCTGGCAATAACTCGTCCTGTATACAGAGGGGTTTCAGAATTTTCTTCATCTAGTGTAATGTCACCCTTTTCGATGCTTTCTAAAATAAATTCTGTTAATACTTGGCTAGGCCAGAGACCTATCACGCAAAGCCCATCGTCCTTACCTTCAACCGCAAAATCTCGGGTCAGTCGATCTGTACCCATCTTAGCGATTCCATAGCTTGCGCTGAGCGCGTAGCGTTCAGATCCGCTGGAAGATATATTAACGATAAGTTTTAGAGAGTCTCTTTGCGTCATCATCAGTTTCGTTGCATGGACGCTTGCAACATAAGCCGCTCTAAGGCCAATTCCGACTTGGTCATCCCATATTTGAACTGGGTGTTCCCAAAATTTTCCCCCCCAAACAGGTGGGTCTGGAATCTTAAATGCGTTATTAACGTGAATGTCTAGTCGGCCATGTTTGCTTGCTATCTCTTCGTACAAAGCCTCAATTTGCTTATCGTCACCTAGGTCTACCCCTACCGGCATTCCTATGCCACCAGCCTGATTAACCATTTCGGCAGTTTCTTCAATGGTTAAAGCACCGTTTCCTTTTGACCTTCCTGTTATGTAGACAGTCGCCCCTCTTTCACCTAGTCCTATTGCAATTCCTCTGCCAATTCCCCGACTGGAACCAGTTACTACTGCCACTTTCCCTTTAAGTTCGCTATTGCTCATAGTATTCTCCTGACTAACCGATGCTTCTAAGGTCAACAACAAATATAAGTGTTTCGTTAGGGGCTATAACGCCACCAGCACCTTGAGGTCCGTATCCTTTATCTGGAGGAATTATGAGTTTGCGACGTCCTCCTACTTTCATACCGACGCAGCCTTCATCCCATCCGGAAATGACCTGTCCGCCTCCAAGGTAGAAAGCGAAAACTTCATTTCGAGACCATGAAGAGTCAAATTCGATGCCAGTTGACCAGGAAATACCAACGTAATCGACGCTGATAATTTGTCCTGACTCACATTCGTCCCCGTCGCCAACAAATAAATCTTCTATTAGTAATTCGCTAGGAGGATCTCCCTCAAACGATTCTTCAACAATGGGTTTATCAAACGGATTCATTATCTCTCCTTGTTTTTAATGGGCTAAAAGAAAGCCAGAAGATGATCTTAACTTATTCGATAATTTGCTTAATGGACCTTCTGTCCATTCTCTCCACGAGGGAATTCCTTCGGTCACCAATTTCTTTCCAAGTTAAGGACGGTACATCTTCTTTTATACCTGCAACTCTTCTGAACGTGATGTCACTAATATCATCAGCGCTCAGCGAGAACCCTATTTCAGTAGCGACTTTGACGCCGTTGCGACTAAAGAAAGATGATGCTACCTCTAAGAATTCTTGTAATAAATCCATTTCAGGATCGAGTTCCTGCATGACAGATGAAAGATAGGCAAAATTCTTTACGAATAGCATGAGTTCTTTTGGAATTCGAGCGCCCTCAGCTAACAAACCTTTAATGAGATTTCGAAATTCATCAATAAATTCCTCTTCTGATAACTCGAGAGGGTCAAAATTGTTGCGCTCTAATTGAAACTCGTTTATTAGAAGTCCGATATCTGCATCCTCAGGAAATGCGCCTAGATCTTTGATTCCCAGAACTTGCGATTCAACATCTCCAGTCATTAGGCCAACAACATATCGTAGAAATGCTTGGCGGCGAGGTCCATCAAGCCGTCCAGTAATTCCAAAATCGACGAGTCCTATTCTGCCAGTTTGATTAAGGAATACATTTCCAGCGTGAAAGTCCCCGTGAAAAATGCCGTGGATCACAGCACCTTCAAGTAGTCCTTCAACCATTTGCCGAAAGACAATTGAAGTGTTTTCGTTATCAATTCCCTTAGAAATGGATTCACCAAGTGAAAGACCGGAAATTTTAGTCATTACTATGACTCTTTCGGTAACGAGGTCAAGTTCTGGTTCGGGAATTTCCCAATCTTGCTTCATGTTTGAGGATAGTACTCGTTTAATCTCAAATAAATTAGCTACCTCGAGTTTGAAATCTAGCTCCTCGCAGATAGTTTCAGCGAAAAGTTCAACGAGAGCAGGCGGGTTGGCAAGAGCAGAAACAGGAATTTTCCCGACAAGTTTTGGGGCAACCCATGCCATAACCTTGAGATCGTTAATAACCTTTTTGCGAATCCCAGGCCTCTGTATTTTTATAACAACGTTTGACCCATCTTCAAGAATGGCTTCATGTACCTGAGCGATTGATGCCGCAGCCATGGGAATTTCTTCTACTGATCGGATAGCTTTTTTTAAATCAAGAAGCTCATCGTTGAGTACCTTTGAGATTTTATCCCAGGGTTCAGGTGAGACCTGATCTCGGCATTTTTTGCATTCCGCTACAAGTGCTTCAGGGAAGACGCCTTCCGCTGCAGATATTAGTTGCGCTAGCTTTATATAGGTTGGGCCCTGAAGTTCTGCAACATGGCGAAGCCTTTTATACAACAGAGCTTGTTTTTCAGATGAATTTGCTTTTCTGTCACGGATTTTCCATGCAATGAAAGCTTTACCGAACCTAAAGACTGTTACTATCAAGCGAATTAATGGGGGAAATTTAGGTTTCCTAATAAGGTTCGGAATTGAAAGACGAAGAGTCTTTCTTGTTTTGTCCGCTTCCCGTATCCATTGATTTATGACTTCAGACCCTTGGGTATCTTGATCCTTTGATTCTGCCTTCACCGTAGTTTTAAAACTTAGTGATTTTTCAGTTATATTATTTTCGCTACTATCTGAGATTTCTATTTCAAGTTTTGCTGGCCCCCAAATACCCATTGAAAGGGGTTTCCACACAACAGGTGATACCAGTTTGTATGATGGGACTTGTTCTACAAATGATGTTAAAGCCTCTTGCAGTTCTGCACGTGCAAGAGAGGCGCCAAGGCAATGATGAGCCCCTGAACCAAAAGCCAAATGAGGGCAACCGTTCTCTCTAAAAATATTGAATTCGAAGCCTTGTTCTTCTGCCTCGGATAGGCCGCCTGCATGGAGCCCAAGAAGAACAGAGGAACCTGCGGGAAAAAGAATTCCATCGATGATCTGATCTGATGTTGCTAGTCGACCAGTTGTCCTGACAGCACTTATATAACGAAGTGATTCTTCTATGGCTGCAGGTACGAGTGAAGGGTCATCACGGAGTGATTGATACTGATCTGGGTGATCCGCTAGAACCGCTAAAGTCGCGCCTAACTGATTTCGAGTGGTGTCTGTTCCTGCAAGTAGTATTGCTTCTACCATGGCGCTTAATTCGTCATGTGAGAGCCGATCTTCGTTGTAATGACTTTGAACCAATTCAGTGAGTAAGTCATCCTGAGGATCATTGACTCTTTTTTTGATCAGGTTTTGCACGTATTCATCAAGTTCTTTTTGAGCTTTTGAAATTTCCCCCAAACGCCCAATAACAGATTCAATATCGGCATCTAATGCAGAGAATATGATGTCTGCCCACTCATCAAAAAGTTTCCAATCATTGTCGTCTACTCCAAGAATGCGGCAGATTACTGGGACAGGATATGGGCGACAAAATTCTGTTACTAGTTCTCCGCCCCCATTTTTCAAAATGCCGGAAACCAAAGCGTCTGCATGCTCTTTCATGAATTCTCGATGTCGGTTCGTATTCCCAGAACTGAATGAAGAGTTAACCAATCTACGTAGCCGTTTATGGTCCTCGCCTTCAACGGATAAAACGTTTGGGCGCATACTGACGGTAGATGGTATTTCCGGAACGATTCGTTGTGCCTGTTCAAGCATTACGTTTAAATCAGTCACGCCACTTTCCATTTGGTCTAACGCAGAGAAACTTGATAAAAGCGATATCCATTCTGGATTGCGTAAAATTGACTTTATTTGTTTGTAGCCAAGTACTAAAGGACCAGCAGGTGTCGTTACTACCCACCCCTGATCTGTCATTGACTCGGTTAACGAGAGAATCTCACCAAAGTTTTCAGCTGAAAGCTCAACATAGGGAACAGCCCCAGGATCATTGACATTAATCACATCCGAAGTAGATGCGGGTGTTCTTTCAGAAGTTGTCATCTCAATCCCTCTTAAGCCAATTCAATTGGACCTCAATCAATCACCGAACCTTCAAAGGATTGAAGATTCAGTGATTAATGTTGGAGTTATAACAGCGTTTATTACGCTCTGGTGAGCGCCTCTTCTAGTATGTTTCTCGCAATGCTGGGGCATTCTGCCAAGAGAGTGTTGAACTCGCTGCGAGACATAGCCAGTATGGTCGAATCATATGCAGCTCTTACGGTTGCACCTCTTGGTTCATTTAAGATTACAGCTCTTTCTCCAACAACTGCTCCAGGGGCAACAGATGCTACCAGCTTGCTATCTCTTTCAACAACGAGCTGTCCATGAACTAATAGAAGCACTTCGTTTCCGAATGCACCCTGATGCATAAGAACACTTCCCTTCTTAACATCAATTCGAGTAGTAAGTCTGCATAGAGTCTCAAGTTCTTGTGGGGTCGCTGTAGCCGCAAATGCGAAATCAGCGTATTGCAGGTGATGATTTGATTTCTTTGCCATAATGTCAATCCTTAAATTTGGGGGGGG
>CETY01056773.1_pt1 | contig 83283 bp, 78 predicted proteins | sample 361551 | NCBI WGS metagenome assembly CETY01 (sample SAMEA2623135, study PRJEB7988) | marine metagenome | biome: marine biome (ENVO:00000447); feature: deep chlorophyll maximum layer (ENVO:xxxxxxxx); material: "saline water (ENVO:00002010), including plankton (ENVO:xxxxxxxx)" | depth 45 m | reverse complement strand
TGTGATGATGATGGAATTCTTGATCCAGACGAGGAAGCTCCTGAGTGCGTAACTGATCCTGATTGTGATGATGATGGAATTCTCGACCCGGACGAACTAGCGCCCGAGTGTATAACTGACCCAGATAACATCTCATGTGAAATCGTGCCTGAGGTAGACCCAGACGACACAGAGACTCAAAAAAATCCAGATCCAACACCAGCACCCGAACTTGAACCGACTCCAACCCCAATTACCCCTGTTGCAGGAGAAGCAAATGATTCGTTCCCATGGTGGATTCTCTTACTTGCACTACTCGCACTGCTCGCACTTACAAGAATCCTGCTGCTCGTATACATCAGGCGTAGGTCCCCAATTATTACCCATATAGCGATTTCTGACCTCAAAGAAGAAATACAGTTCCTAGAACGAGTAGGCATGTCCTCACTGAACGAATATGAAATGAATTCAGAAATAGAATTCCTATCGGATACTCCAGGTATCACAGAAGTGAAATTCACTATACGCGTTGATGATGGAAACCTAGAACACGGAACAAGTTCAAGCTCATACCTTGAGGATACAGATCTACCTAGCCATGATTTACAACTTGGCAATCTACCAAGCATCGTGAGCATAAATGGAATAGTTTCAGAAATCATTTGGTCTATTAAGGCTAAACGACCACTGGGCACGTCCTTTACAATCGAGTTTGAAGTCAATGGAGAATGGATTGAAATATCAGAACTCACAGCAGAAGACGGATCAGAGAGCGAAACCCAAACTATCTATCCATATTGTCGCCTTGTTGCAAAAGCACCATTTGGGGTGAGACGATTCTCCCCACCAGCGCCAATAGGTCTCATAAGTCTAGAAGGGGCAGATGAACCTACAGCTTAAGGTGATTGCTAACACCTAAAGGGAATAACTAAAGCTGCTTCTGATTTAGCTCCATCTTCATCAGTTGCATGTGATACAAGAAGTATGTATGACTGTTCTGTAATCGGAATAGGGAACGTTGCAGAGGCAATCCCTGGAACAGTAAGTTCTGTTCCTTCATTAATGAATGAAGTTAAATTAATACTTTCCTCTTCAACTAGTGCAGATAAGTCAATTAACACTGACGTGTCATCAATATCACTTACAGAAATTGCTATTGATACCAAATCGTTGCGATCGTCAGAACCTAAACAATTTGGCCCCTCAAGACTGATCGTAGGTGCTTTATTATTGGGTTGTTGCTCAATAGTAAAGGGCAAGGAGGTGGGTGAAACTACAGTATTTTCAGCCTGAGGCATTGAGGAGCTATCCTCCTTTTCACTTTGCACAACCGATTCAGGAAGTGAATCACTCTCATCCCCCCCAGATTGCGCCAAAGTAACGACAGCGAAGGGGAGAGCAACAGCAAAAGCTAAAAGTATGGCAACCAAGCGAACATACTTCTGACGTTTTCCTTGTCGATTATGCATGACACTATCGTAGCTCTTCTCAGGTGCCTAATTTAGTGATCATGCATGAAGACTTCTCTCATGCGAGCTACTCTTCATCGGTGGATATATCATCTCCTGAAGCGAGCAACCAAGGAAGTATTTGGAAAGGTAAATACTTACCCATTACTCTTGCGAACCTAACCGTTGTAGCTGTTGCCGCCTTTGATGGTCTCGCAATTGTGGCAGCCCTTCCAAATATCGCAAAAGACCTCGGAAACGTTTCGCTATCGCCATGGGTATTGACTGCGTATCTTGCGACATCTGCTTTAGCGGCGATAGTGGCCGGACCCATCATAGACACGATAGGAGTTCGTAGAACCTTTCAAATTACTGGACTCTGGTTCCTTTTTACAAGTGCCTTAGCTGCAATTGCCCCGTCAATGACGCTACTCATCGCAGCTAGGTCCCTTCAAGGCATAGGTGGGGGACTAGTTATAGCTGTGGCTCTTGCATCAGTTGGGCTTGCCTACCCCGACGATCTCAGACCAACTGCTTTTGCAGCTAACTCAATGGTGTGGGGCACTCTTGGGCTGGGCGGTCCTGTGATTGCTGGAGCTCTCCTTGAGCTAAGTGGATGGCGTCTTATTTTTGTTGTGCAACTCCCTATAACCGCAATGGCACTTGGTATGGGGTGGAGACGACTGCCAGACGTAGTTGATAATCAGAAAGACAAAAGACTAAATTTTGATATTTCAGGCATTACTTTGCTCTCTATTTGTATTATCGCTTCGTTAATTGCAGTAAGTGAGTCAATAGAATCACCGTCCTTAGCAGGAATATTTCTTTTAGTAACAGGTTTCTGCGCTTTCCTCTATTGGCGTCATTCCGGAAGCACCATAAACCCAGTTCTTCTTCAACGGCATTTGATGAAATTCCCGCTAAACCGAATACATGTCGCATCTGCATTAGCACTCATCACAGGTTTAGCTACCGACAATTATCTACCGCTATACATGCAAACAACAAGGGGGCGTTCTGAAGCATTTGCATCATTTTCAGTAGTCTTTCTCACAGTTGGTTGGACTGTGGCAGCATTTGCCACGAGTAAGTTTCTCAAAAGAAAAAAAGAAGAAGATATTATTCTTCTTGGATCAGTACTCATGATCCCTTCTGTACTTCTAGCAGGAATATCCGTTTCATTTACATTTGCATTAGCAATACTTTTTGGAGCCTATTTCTTAATAGGGGCATCCATAGGATTTATCTCGACATCTGGTTTAACACTTCTGCAATCATCAAGTGCTCCTGAAGAAATGGGACGAACTAATAGTGCTCATCAATTCCTTCGAACGCTAGCAATTACTTATGGTGTAGCTATTGGAGGTGCAATTCTGCTTGCAGTCGTGAAAGCAAAGACTGGAGATGTGGAATCCGTTCGCAAAGTCCTATCAGGTGATAATTTTACTGTTGCCTCAGAGACCACAGAGGCTATTGGGAGCGGCCTTGCATGGGCGCATGTCTTTAGCGGGGGCACTGCTTGTCTTGGTCTTCTGATAGCTATTTCTCTTTACCGAAAACGAAAAGTGTTTTAATAGATTCAATTTAACGTTGGACGCTACAAGAAGTAACGGCTAAATTTAAAGAACAACTTAGTTGAACTCAACCGGAGGCGTACCCCCGGAAGGGCCATATAGAGAGAGGAGTTTAGTATGCCTAGCATACTTTCTTATCACCGCCCTCAAAGCCTTGATGAAGCTCAGAAGTTAGCATCCCAAAAGAATACTTTCATAATAGGTGGAGGTACTCTTGTCATACCCGATGTTCTTTCAAGCCCAACGAAAGAAGCAGTAATAATTGACCTACAAGCAGTTGGTCTAACTGGGATATTCTCAGAGTTGTCTGGAGGTCAAAGCTCAGTAAAAATTGGGGCCATGACAAGATTGTCCGAATTGATAGGGAATGAGAAGATCCCGATGATAGTTCATGAATTGTCTTCAAAAGAACTCCCATCAACGCTACGAACTCAAGCAACCATTGGCGGTACCATTGCTGACCGCAACGGCGAGAGCATACTGCTTTCTGGATTCCTTGCTCTCAATGCTGAAATTGAAATAAATTGCGAAACTTGGATACCGCTTAATCAATTCCTTCAATCCGAACCGCTTGAAGGGATAATCACTGCACTCAGATTTAATATTCCAACCGCTGAGTCCGAAACAAGCTTTCACTCGGTTGGGCGAACACCTATGGATGTACCTATCGTCTCAGGCATTGGATACGCACAATCAAATGGCAATTTGCAGGTCTCGCTCACAGGGGTAAGTAAAATTCCTGTGCTTGTAAAATCAGATGACGATATCGAAAACCTAGATCCTGAAAGTGATTTTAGAGGCTCTAGCGCATACAGGAAACATCTTGCTTCAGTGATATTCTCTCGCATTACAGAGGAGGTACAAAAATGAGAATTTCTTTCTATTTAAATGAAATTCAAATAGAGACGGAGATCGAACTCCACGATACTTTGATGCAACTATTAAGACGACGTGGAATGGTAAGCGTCCGATACGGCTCAGATTCAGGGGAAACAGGTGCCTCAGCCGTTCTTATAGATGGGAAGCTCTCCAGCACTGATTGTATGCTTGCTGCTCAAATAGATGGTCGTGATGTCAAGACGGTTGAATGGTTCAATAAAAGTGACCTACATCCAATTCAGGTCGCATTTGTCGCAACGGGTGCCATGCAATCAGGATACTCAACTCCAGCGATGATATTAGGAACATGGGAATTGCTGAGTCAAAACCTTAATCCAACTGAACAAGATGTAAGAGATATGCTCTCTGGAATTCTTGATCGTGAAACTGCGTACGTTAAGCCTGTAGAAGCTGTCATGAGAGCCGCAGCTTTAATGCGAGGAGAAACAAATGAACCTTTCGGCCCCGTATACCTTCCGCCTCTAACCGACGGAAGGAATCCAGTCGATATTAGCCCAAATGATAATGGTCCAGATGCTTCTCCGGCTGTCCCAAGAGTTGTCCCTTCAAAGGATGTTCCAGAAATGGCAGTTGTGGGAAAACCGGAAGTTAAAGTAGATGCTGTTCGCTTGGTTAAAGGAAATCCCGCATTCACCGATGATTTCGAAGAAAGAGGGCAACTCATAGCCAAAGTTCTCCGCAGTCCACATGCACATGCAAATATCCTTGATATTGACGACACGGAAGCTGTCGCACTTCCAGGCGTGCATGCCGTAATTCATTACAAGAATATCCCGCGCATCAAGTATGCTTCAGGCGGGCAAAGTTGGCCAAACCCGCATCCACACGACCAAGTAAGTTTTGACAACAAAGTAAGGCATGTCGGAGATAGAGTTGCGGCAGTAGCTGCTGAGACAAAAGAAATAGCTCAAACAGCACTGAGCCTAATCAAAGTTAAGTATGAGGTATTGCCCTATGTACTGGGCGAAATTGAAACAATGGAGCCTCAGTCCCCAGTCATTCATGATGAGAATGACACCGAGGAAATATACGATGCCGATAAAAATATTGTCTTAAAAATTCAAGCTGAGCGTGGTGACGTTGAGACCGGAGCTAAGCAAGCTGACCACCTCTTTGAAGACACTTTCAAAGTGCATCAGGTACAACAAGTACCTATCGAGCCCCATATTTCTGTGGCGTGGCTTGATAGTGATGAAAGGTTAGTTGTCAGAACAGCTACACAAGTGCCATTCCACGTTAGGCGAATGCTAGCACCTCTAATCGGAAGATCTATCAAAGATGTGCGCGTGATCAAGCCAAGAATTGGTGGAGGTTTCGGTGCAAAGCAAGAAATGCTAATCGAAGACATTGTTGCTCATCTAGCTATTGCAACTCGCAGACCCGTAAAACTTGAACTTGACCGGAGCGAAGAATTTATCGCATCTCGAACACGTCATCCACAAACACTAACTTTTACGACCGGAGTAGCAGCTACTGGAAAATTAGTCTCACAAAAGTTACGCCTAATCGGAAACACGGGCCCTTATGGAACACATGGGCTAACTGTCCAGACAGTTGCTGGTCTTCGCGGACTTACCTCATACAATGCCGATAATAAGAAGTTTGATTGCGATGTTGTCTATACGAATACTCCTGTTGCTGGGGCTTACAGGGGATATGGGGCCCCTCAAGCAGAGTTCGCTTTGGAAGCGCATATGGAAGATATCGCTCATGCTCTTGGAGTCGACCCCATTGAATTCAAACGAAAGAATTGGGTCAAAGTCGGCGACGAACTGAATATTGCTCCACATCTTGGAGAAAGAGCAGTGGGCCTGGAAGACATTGAAGAATATCCGAGAATAACTTCAAACGGGATAGAAGAATGCATTGCTCAAGGAAAGAGATCAATAAAATGGCACAGGAAAGATGACCCTGACTGGATAGCTCCCAAGGACAAACCAAATATCCGACGTGGGTTAGGGTTCGCATTCTGTATGCACGGAACTGCCATACCGTTTCTAGACATGGGTGGCTGCAGTATAAAAATTAACGATGATGGATCTTTCAACATGCTAGTTGGCGCTACCGACCTAGGTACCGGAGCTGATACTGTACTGGGTCAAATAGCAGCTGAAGTCTTAGGTGTCCCTTTGAGTGATATACAAGTTTATTCATCTGATACTGATGTAACTCCTTTTGATACTGGAGCATATGCATCTAGCACAACCTACATATCTGGAACTGCCGCAAAACTTGCTGCGGAAAAAGTACGGGAAAGACTTAAAGAACGCGCTGCAAAATTGCTGAACGTTAAAGAGCCATGTTCAATTGAACTACGGGACCGAAAAGCGATTGCACCAGATGGAAGTTCTGTAACAATCGAAGATATTGCAATGGAAGCTTTCCATTTAGAAGACCATGAGCAGATTATGGGGACAGCCTCGTACGTATCGCCTGAATGCCCTGCTCCATTTGCGGCCCAATTTGCAGAAATAGAACTGGATATAGAAACCGGCCAGATCACTGTTACTAAACTAGTCATGGCGGTTGACTGTGGTGTGGCGATTAACCCCGTTACAGCTTCCGGGCAAGTCGAAGGGGGCATGCTGCAAGCTCTCGGTTATGCGCACTGTGAAGAATATGCATTTGATGAAAATGGAAAGATGGTCAATGACAGTCTTGGACCATACAAGATATATCGAGCTGATGAAATGCCAGAATTTGAAGTATTCCTAGTCCAAACTATGGAGGATTCTGGTCCTTTCGGAGCTAAAGCTGTAGCCGAAATTCCCAAAGACGGAGTTGCCCCAGCAATTCGAAACGCAATAATCAATGCAACAGGTGTAGCTATTAACGAGATTCCATTTACTCCTGAACGTGTCTGGCAAAAGATCAGAGAATCAGAAATTTAAGCCATTATGGGGCATCATAAGAACAGAGTGATCTTCATTACAGGAGCATCAACAGGAATTGGAAGAGCGACTGCAATACGCCTCGCAACAGAAGGAGCTACACTCTTTCTAGTTGACATAGCGAAAGATGAATTAGAAAGCACCGTTCAGAAATGCCGAAGCTTCGGGTCTGAAACCACCAGTGCTGAATGTGATGTAGCAAATGAGTCGCAAGTCACTAGAGCGATTTCCAGTACGGTTGCGCAATATGACAGAATTGACGCAGTTATAAATGTCGCAGGCATTCAGTTATGGAGTCATTCTCATGAGCATTCCTTAGCAGACTTTGAGAAAACCCTGTCCGTCAATCTGACTGGAACATTTATGGTCTGTCGAGAAGCAATTCCACATTTGCTCAAAAACTCTGGATCAATAGTTAACGTTTCCTCGACTACAGCTCTCGCAGGCATTCCTTACTCAGTAGCCTATGCAGCGAGCAAGGCTGGAGTGCTAGCTTTGACAAAATCCCTGGCGGTTGAATACGGAGAGAAAGGTCTACAAGTAAACTGTGTAAATCCCGGAGGTATCAAAACAGAAATGTCAAAGATGCCCAGTATCGAAAACCCAGACCTCAATTTGCTCTTACGACAGAGTCCATTGGGCAAATTCTCTGAACCGGAAAGCGTAGCAGGACTAATCTCCTATTTGGTCTCAGAAGAAGCACAGCACATAAACGGAGAATCAATCAGAATTGATGGGGGAGCGCTCGCATGACAATCGTTACAGCAGATTGGCTTATCACCAACCCACAAAAACGCCCCCTTAGGTTTTGTGGGGCCCGTATCCAAGATAAGGAAATTGTTGAAATTGGTGGAAACGAAGAATTAAAGGCAAAGTATCCTGACGATGAACACATTGATGGGACAGGAAAGATCATGTTGCCTGGTTTCGTTAATACTCATACCCACATGTACGGAGTTCTCGCTCATGGGATTCCATTAAGTGACCCACCTGAAGATTTTTGGGCTTTCCTAAAAGATTATTGGTGGCCAAAGGTAGAAGACTCACTTGACAAAGAAATGATAGCTGCGGCGACTAAATGGGCATGCGCAGAAATGCTCCAATCAGGAACAACTACCTTTTACGATATTCTTGAAGCCCCTAACACCCTTCCTGGAGGGTTGCAGGCTCAGAGAGAAGAAGTAATATCGGCTGGAATACGCGGAATTCTAAGTTTTGAAGCTACAGAGAGATCAGGTACACGAAAAGGTCAGCTCGGAATTGAAGAAAATATGTCATTCCATAGAGAAACACAAAACGATGAATTGATTTCAGCAATGATGTGCCTTCATACAACATTCACTTGTTCAGAAGAATTTATATCCGAGGCCTTTTCAATAGCAGACCAAAACAACTTGGGACTACATGTGCATTGCAATGAAGGGACATATGAAGGTTTGTGGTGTGAAGAGAACCTCGGGAAGAGACCTCTTGAGATCTATGAGGGTTTAGGCGTAACTAATTCAAATTTCATCGCAAGTCAATGTGTCCATTTATCTGAAAAAGAAATAGAAATAATTAAAAATACTGGAATTAAAGTAACGCACATGCCGCTTGCAAATTGTGAAGTAGGGGGTGGAATAGCCCCAATTCCTGAATTAATTGAAGCAGGAGTCACGGTGGGTTTAGGGAGCGATGGCTACATCAATGACTTTTATGAAGTCATGCGGGGAGCTTTCCTCATCCATAAAGCTAGATTGCAGGACCCAGGTGTAATGCCAGCATCAACTGTGCTTGATATGGCTACATCATCAGGAGCAATGGCCCTAGGGTTAGAACAAGTTGGAAAATTAGAGCCAGGTTATTCCGCTGATTTACAACTCATTGATGGTCAATTCCCAACTCCATTAACCAGTGAGAATATATTTGAACAAATTATTCTTTGGAGAAATGCCAAACACGTATCGGATGTGATGGTCGCTGGCAAATGGAAAGTGAGTGGGAACAAGATTCTTTCAATAGATCTGGATCAGGCCAGAGATGCACTGCATAAACAAGCGAGAAGATTATGGGCAGTATGAAAATATTTGAGGAGCTACTAAAGAGGACTGCACTAAGACAGGCAGTTGTTTTGTGTACTGTAATCAATACTGACCGATCTGTTCCCAGAAAAGCTGGGGCAAAAATGCTGGTTTTTGATGACGGCTCTACCTTTGGCACAATAGGCGGAGGGGAAATGGAGTCTCGCGTTATCAATTCAGCAAAAGAATCAATCTCAAAGAAAAAATCACATCAACTCACTTACTCACTAGTAGATCCTTCACAAGGAGATCCAGGTGTCTGTGGTGGCGATGTCACAATCTATTTGGAGCCCTTTATGCCACAAACAACAATATATATAATCGGAGCTGGACACATCGGAAAAGCAGTTTCAGAACTGTCAAGCTGGCTTGGATACAGGGTAGTAGTATGGGATGACCGTGAAGATATCATTACTACTTTTACTGGAGAGGGTGAAACATTAACTGGTGATCTATCTATAGCTATGAAAGAGGAACCGATTGATGAGCACACCAGAGTTGTTATAGTCACGAGAAACGCCGAAGTAGACTCTAAAGTCCTGCCTCTGATCATAGAAACCCCGGCAGCGTATATTGGTTTAATGGGAAGTACTCAACGTTGGAAAGTAGTTAAGGGTCAACTCATCGAGTTAGGTATGAAAACGAAAGAATTGGAGCGGATAGCAACTCCAATTGGGATTGAAATTGCTGCTGAAAGCCCCGAAGAAATAGCAATTTCCATATTGGCTGAGGTAATTGCAGGTGACAATATTTCGTAAAGAGCTATGTCTCATCCGAGGAGGAGGGGACCTAGCGACTGGTGTAATAGCACGCCTTCATCATGCTGGGTTTCCGATTGTTGTAACCGAACTCGCATTCCCGCTAGCGGTTCGCCGTTCAGTTGCAGTGGGAAATGTCGTGTATGAAAACCCTATTCAAATTGAGAACATGCGTGTACATCTATGCGAATCAGAGGCAGAAGCGATTTCAAAAAGCGAAGAAGGTATCATTGCCGTGCTGGTGGATAAGGGTATCCCTAAGATAAACGCATCAATAATTATCGATGCACGCCTAGCTAAGAAAAATATTGATACCGCTATTTCTGATGCGCACATCGTCATTGGCTTGGGACCTGGTTTTGTTGCTGGTCTTGATTGCCATTTCGTTATTGAAACTAAAAGGGGTCATTTCTTAGGAAGAGTAATAAAAGACGGGAAAGCTATCGATAATACTGGCAGCCCAGAACCAGTTGAAGGTAAAGGAGATGAACGTGTCCTTCGATCGCCGAAACATGGCAAAATCCTTTGGAATGTAAACATAGGAGATTCAATTGTCAAAAATCAAATTCTTGGCTCAATAGAGGAAAAGACAATCAATGCGCCATTTGATGGAGTTGTCAGGGGACTAATACATCCATCAGTTGTCACACATCAGAATATGAAAATAGGAGATGTAGACCCTAGACAAACGGAAAACTGGAGATTTATATCCGATAAAGCACTCTCTATAGGCGGAGGAGTATTAGAGGCGGTGTTTTCATGTTTGAAACTGTAAGTCTCAAAAGTCTTGCTGCCACTTTAGGACTCGATTCGGAAGGAGGGCACCATCTCATATCTCTTGTTGGCGGTGGGGGTAAAACTACTTTGCTGCATGCGCTCGGAAATCAGCTGTCTGGAAGAACTATTCTTACCACTACTACGAAAATGGGGTATGACCAAAGCAACCACCTTCGAACACTTATAAAACCCGATGCTAATGCGATTCGAACAATCCAAAGACATGAAACGGTAATGATCTGGGAGAAAATCATGGGACAGAAAGCTATCGGTGTCAAAAAACAGGCCTGCGATCAATGGTTCTCCGATGTTGATCATATAGTCGTGGAGGCAGACGGTTCTAGACGAAAACCATTTAAAGCCCCAGCAGACTACGAACCAGTGATCCCATCAAAAACAACGCTTATGATATCAGTCATTGGTGCCGATGCTTTAGGTCGAGTAATAGCGGATCAATGTCACAGGCCATTACGAGTAGCTGCCTTAGCTGGATGCGAACCTTATCAAAGGTTAACCCCTCTTTCAGCAGCAAAGGTTTTGCTCTCGCAAAGAGGCAGTCTCAAAGAACTCCCACACGACTCACAAATGGTTATTGTTATAACTAAAATTAATCAAGAGAATTCAAATTTGGCTAGTGAACTGCACGAAGCAGCCAAAACAATTGACCCTCAAAGACACATTGTTGGTGTATCTTTTGAAGAGGAACCTAAGGCGGAAAGATGAAAATTAGTCTAAATGTTATTCCAGAATGTCCGATCGACGAAATCGTCGAAATAGCGAAACACGCCGAGGGCCTTGGCTTCCAAAGGTGTTGGGTGTACGACGAGGGCCTAGCAACTAGAGATGTCCATATCGTCATGACTGCAATTGCATTAGAAACAAAACAGATAGAAATAGGGACAGGTATCACGAACCCCTACACACGTCACCCTGCCCAAACTGCTGCAGCAATAATGACACTTGATGAATTATCTAACGGAAGAGCCTTCCTAGGCATAGGGGCAGGAGGTTCTCTAACTTTAGATCCACTCAAAATTTCCAGAGACAAGCCACTGAAAGCTGTAAGAGACACAATTGAGATCACGCGTAACCTCCTTACAGGGGAAAGGGTCTCCTATGATGGAAATATTGCATCAATAGAGTCAGCGCAAGTTGCCTACTCAAGGCAAGATATAGAAATATGGCTCGCTGGTCGAGGTCCGAAAATGTTAGCTCTTGGTGGCGAACTAGCCGATGGCGTTATGTTGGATTTTATCTATAAGCCAGAATTAAGTAACTATATTCAGAAGATTCGTCATAGCAGACAAACAAAAGTTTGTTACTCAACTGCTGTCGTAACTGACGAACAAGACCTTGAGTTTGTGAGACCACATATGACGTACCGACTTGTTGATGCGCCGCCTCATGTTAAAGAGAGCATAGGGATAACGCCACAGGAAGTAGACAAGATCCGGTCGGCTATGAGCAGTGGGATTGAGTCTGCCGCTCGATACGTGGAGGATAGATGGATTGAACCATTTATCATTCAAGGGACTCCATCAGAATGCCGAGAAGAAATCAATGAGATCTGCGAAGATAATAACGTTGAAGAATTCTTAATTCCGATGTTTGATATGCCTAACCCAAAACAGTACCTAGATCAGATTGCGTCTATCCTATTGCCAATTTAACGCAAGGGCTCTGGAAGTGATCGATGCAGAAACTTGCCATGTCCTGCCCTGCCGACGAAATTCCTGTTTCGAATCACGAACGAACCGCGACTAATCACGCTTTCGGATTGACCTTGGACTTTAATACCCTCCCAAATAGAATGATCGAGTGCCATATGGTGGCTACTGGCTCCGAGAACATGTTCTGTTTCCGGGTTAAAAATTACAATATCCGCATCGGCGCCTGGAGCAATGATGCCTTTGCGCCCTTGGAGTCCAAAGAGACGAGCAGGAGTCGTTGAACACAATTCCACCCATCTTTGCAAAGTGATCTCGCCCGTTAGAACCCCCTGGAATAAGAGATCCATGCGGTGCTCGATGACTCCCAGGCCGTTAGGGGTTTCCCTAAAGTCTTCAACACCTAGAAGCTTCTCCGCATCGCAAAAGGGGCAATGGTCTGTTGCTACGACGGATAAATCGTCCGTTCTCAGACCCATCCATAAGTTATCTTGATGCTTATCCTTTGATGGGCGAAGAGGAGGGGAGCAAATATGACGAAGTCCATCAATGCCTGGCTGGTCTAGGTGCTTTTCTAAAGTTAGATACAGATATTGAGGACAAGTTTCAGCGAAAACATTTCGACCCTCATCACGTGCTCGAGATACTTCTTTAAGGGCGTTGAGAGAAGACAAATGGACAATGTAGAGTGGAGCTCCAGCTACGATAGCTAGTTGAATTGCTCTGTGCGTTGCTTCACCCTCAAGTTCAGGCGGACGTGTCCTTCCATGCCATACTGAACCCAATTTTCCTTGTGAAATAGCTTGCTCTCTTAAGACATCAATTGCAATGCCATTCTCTGCGTGCATCATAATCATTGCACCTGTTTCAGAAGCTAACTGCATTACCTGAAGTATCTGCCCATCATCGGAATACCATGCATCTGGATATGCCATAAATAACTTATAACTTGTAATCCCAGCTTCCACGGTACTGCGGATATCTACCAGTGACTGTTTATTCACATCACCCACCGAAAGATGGAAAGAGTAGTCAATTGCGCATTGCCCAGCTGCTTCGGCCAGGCGGGATTCAATTGCATCAGGAACTGCAGTTCCTTTGATTTGTCCAGCGAAATCAATAACGGTAGTCGTTCCGCCCCAAGCTGCGGCTTGAGTTCCGCTCTCAAAGGTATCACTGGAAATTGCTTCGTCAGACATAGGTAGTTGAAGATGCACATGCGAATCCACTCCGCCGGGGATAACGTACTTCCCTGATGCATCTATGATCTCGCAATCCCAGCTCTCAACCGATTTAAGAGTATCGCTCTTGGGGTCAATCAGCGCTTCTATTTTTTCACCAACTATTAAGACCTCATAATGAGCCGTGTGGTTGGCATTAACGACTTTCCCTCCACGAATTAGCTTCATCATCTACTCTTTGAACGAAAAGGTTTTAATCTCACCTAAGGCTTCGCAGAGAGACTCAACTGCAGAGTTAAATAACCTTTCACCAAGTTCTGCAGAAGCACCTGTTGGATCGCCGATATAACCGTCTTCGTGAAAGTCATTTGATAACCAACCAAATGAAACAGAACCTCCAAATTTAACATGCTTATTTTTAGCAAGCTTCTCAGGAATTCTTCGCTCAGCCTTGGTCAGGTCAACTAAATCTGGTCTCAAGAACATAAAAACCGAAGTTTCGTCTCTACCACCATGAATTCCCATCCCCAGTTCGTCTTCGTTTGATGACCCGCCATAGGCCGGAGGTAGAGAAGGGTGTATCAAAAAAGTTTCAAGCAAGTAGTTGAGTCGTAACTCGCGGAGTGCAGTATTCAATAACGTTGTATTACCACCGTGCCCGTTTAACAAGACCAATTTCTTGGCGCTGGTTTTACTTATTGATCGCCCAATGTCATCTAACACCGCCATTAGAGTTTCATATCGAAGCGAGATAGTCCCCTCGGACCAGTTATGTTCATTTGATTTTGAAACAGAAAGTGTCGGAAGTAGCCAAATATCCAAATTATCGCCACATTTTGCGACTATCGCCTTAGCTGTCTCCTCAGCGATAACACGGTCCACTGACATAGGTAGATGTGGTCCATGCTGTTCAATAGCTCCCACCGGTAGCAGAATTATTGAAGATTTCGATAAAGCACTTGGAATTTCTGTGCCTTTTAAATCTTCGTACATTCCTCCCATAGCATGAGGTTAGCGCCTTATTTGAGCGTACCTATGCAATATCGCTTGGAACAGGTAATAATATGTGAAATTTTTAGTTATGGTCCCATAGCCGCGCAGAACGTTTTGACAGTGTTCTGTGAGCATCTGCGAGACTAAGCCCCAAAAGCTCCCCGTCTTTAGCGACTTGCTTTCCACCAACAAAAAGATCAAGAACTTTTCGGTCAGGACCAAGGATAAGGCCAGAGATTGGATCTTGAACGCCAGCAAGATCGGGTGTGCTCCACACTGCAAAATCTGCGTTGAAACCAACAGCTAACTTGCCAGATTTTGACGCGCCCAAACATTGTGCCCCACCAGAGGTTCCCAGGTTAAGAACGTCTTTCGGCATTAGAGCATCTGGGCGCATTTCTCTTAAACGGGCTGTGTACAAAGCTTGTCGTAACTCAGGGAAAAGTCCACCTACTTCGTTGCTGGCAACTCCATCTACCCCTAGCCCAACTGGTACGTTCGCGTGTAGAAGATCAGATACGGGGCACATACCAGCTGCAAGTCGCGCATTTGATGATGGGCAATGCGCTACTCCGGTTCCTTCTTTGCCAAGTAACGCAATTTCTGTTTCGGAGAAATGAATTCCATGCGCAAACCAGACATCATCACCGGTCCACCCCCAGTCAGATAACTGTTCAGCTGGCCTTTTCCCAAATCGTTCTATGCAATGTTCTTGTTCGTCAATAGTTTCGCACAGGTGAGTGTGAAGTCGTAGCCCATGTTTACGAGCAAGGTCAGCGGACTCTGTCATCAAGCCTTCAGTTACAGAGAATGGGCTACATGGAGCGACAACAACACTTACCATATCTCCATCGTGATGAGCAGAAATAATGCGTTCTGTTGAAGTAAGTATTGAGTCTCGCTCCTCAATCAAATTATCTGGAGGAAGACCCCCGTCTGCTTCTCCAAGGTCCATTGACCCTCTACTAAGAAAAATTCGTATTCCGACAAGTTTGGCTGCGTCGACGATTGCATCAAAGACAGAATCGTCACCGTCGGGCACCACGTAATGGTGGTCAAAAGCAGTTGTGCAACCGCTCAACGCAAGTTCGCCGAGGCCAACTAGAGCAGCTGAGTGCACGTCATCTACACTCATTTTTTTCCAAACAGGATAAAGGGTTTGAAGCCAATCAAATAAGTTGCATCCGGTTGCAACTCCTCTTGTCATCCATTGATACAGGTGGTGATGCGTGTTGATGAGGCCAGGAGTAACGATTGCGTCGTTATATCGGATTTCAAGATCACCGTCTTTCCGGTCAATGGAACCGATTTCGGTAATCACTCCATCTTCAAAGGCTATATCTCCCGGATATCTTGCCCCTCGTATAACAGTTCTTGACACGTACTAAACCTAGCAGGGGAGTGACGCTACGAGAGCCTCTCTCTTATTTTGGTTATTTCTGTAAAAAATCGTGTCTTTGTAGGTCTTGAAGGCTAGCCCATTCAAGGGTCGCCATATGAGTTGACTCTAATCGCACCTTAGGTGCTTTCCCAGCCAAAAAGGCCTCCTGCCAGCGAGAAGCACAAAGGCACCACTGATCACCGGGTTTTAAACCAGAAAAACCATATTCAGGCATCGGGGTTGAGAGATCATTTCCAACTTCTCGAGAGAAAATGAGAAATTCTTCAGTCATAATTGCACAAACAGTATGCACACCCATATCACCAGGGCCAGTATCACAGCAACCGGTGCGGTAATACCCAGTTAGCGGGTCATGGCTACAGTCTTTAAGTTCAGTTCCCAAAACATTTTTTGCCATGACTTGAGCATACAGGGTTGTGTAGATTTAGATATGGAGTTGATAGCTCTTCTATTTCTCAGGCATGAATTGGTGCTCGGTTGCGACCCCATTGAAGTTCAGCTTCGAGTTGTGACCCAACCTGTATAAGTAAATCCTCACGCCCATATGCCGCAACTAATTGAACTCCTATTGGTAGACCTTCTGATGAAAACCCTGTCGGTAAAGAGATAGCTGGTTGACCAGTAGCATTGAATGGAGATGTGAAAGCTGCGTATGGAATTGATCTTAACGAATTACGCATTGGCTCATCCTCAGTTGATACAAGTTCACCGATCGGGGGAGGCGGAACAAGCGTGGTAGGAGTGAGTAATAGATCCCAGCCATTTTCCCACCACTTAAGAGTTGAGCGCCGCATAGCTCCCATGTCAGCTTGAGCCTGAAGGACTTCTAATCCTGATGTTCTAGCCCCCACTTGTGCCATAAGCCAAGTACCAATTTCAACGTCGTTAGCAGTGACTTCTCTCTGAAGCAGTTTGGAAAGATTTTTGAGTGTCAAGTTTGCTCCAGCCATCCAAATAGCACTAAACCTTCCAGCGATGGCGGGGTCGTCAAGAACAGAAGGGTGAGCTTCCTCAATGGTATGTCCCATCTTCTCAAGCATTTCACCAGCCTCCTGGGTTAACTGTTGACAATCAGGGTGGAGATCTAGGTCATCTCGAGGTGACTTGTTCCAAATTCCAATTTTTAACTGTCCTGGTTCAATACCTACTTGGTTGATATAGGGTTGTCCATGCGTGGGGGCAACGACACCATCGCCCATCGTAGGAATTGCAGTAGCGTCCAGTATTCCAGCTGCGTCTCTCATAGAGTGACACACAACGTGCTGAATGGAAAGCCCCCATTCTTCTTGCATAGGGCCCATGGGCACACGGCCACGGCTGGGTTTCAAGCCAACAAGGCCACACATTGCAGCAGGAATGCGGATACTTCCGCCACCGTCGCTAGCGTTAGCTGATGGCACCATGCCCGCTGCAACAGCGGCAGCTGCACCTCCACTAGATCCGCCAGTTCCATAATCAGTATTCCAAGGATTCCTCGAAGGACCGTAGGACTCCGGCTCAGTGGTTCCAACCAACCCAAATTCCGGCGTATTGGATCTTCCAACAACAATGAATCCTGCTTCCCGATACCTTCTTGCCAAATCCGACTCGACAGGGGAAATATAATTAATTTCTTTTAAAGCTTTATTCCCGAGATGCATTGGTTCATCAGCACTTGATGTCCAAAGGTCTTTCAATATGAAGGGGACTCCTTTAAATGGGCCATCAGGGATGTCCCCGGCAGCGTCTTCTAGAGCTCTCTCAAACCTTTTGGTCACAACAGCGTTCAACGCTCCATCCAACTCTTCAATGCGATCAATAGAGGCTTGTACTGCCTCAGTGGGTGACAGCTCACCCGCACGAATAAGTTCCGCTAATCCGTAACTATCGAGCCGACTTAGTTCATTATCGTTTATAGCCATAAATGCAGATTACAGCAAGGCTAAAGTTAGTGCGATACCGATAATACATTTCTAAGGTTGCCAGCCTGAAAAAGTATCGATCATTAACTGAACGTCAGGGCCTAGTGGATAAAGGATAGGGGAAGTGCAACCAGCGTCTATGTATTCCTTTACTTTGTTCTTAGCTTCGTCAGGTGTTCCTGATGCGGTGCAACGTTGCACAACATCATCTGGGACGAGCTTGGACGCTGCTTTAACCTCTTCGTTAGTAGCGGGCCAGGATAGAACCTTATGAATTTCATTTAGTAGTTCTTCGCTGACCCCACTTGCCGCCATTATATGAGGCTGTTGACCTAGATATTGGGTTAGAAGTAAGCGTGCTGCATCAAGAGCTGCTTCTCGATCGTCATCTACAGAACAAACTATGAGTTGAGGTCGGTCAATATCGTCTAGATCTTTTCCAACAGAATGAGCACCTCTTTCTAGCGCTTCCATTGCTCTTAGATTATAAGCCGGCTCAACCATATAATTTAAGACGACTCCATCACCTATTTTCCCTGTTAATTCCATCATTTTCATACCTGTTGCGCCAATGTAAATCGGGACATCTTTAGCCACTCTCTCTTGGTGAATGTAGTCAAGTTCAACGCCGTCAAGTTGGACAAAGCTACCTTCATAACTAACCGGTCCATCACAACGCAACAAAGCTCGGACGGACTCAACTACTTCGCGCATGACTCCAAGCGGACGTTTACGGTCAACCCCAACCTTTGAAGCGAGTGGATCCCACCATGCGCCTATTCCTAAAATGATCCTTCCAGGAGCTAAGTCATCTAGTGTTGAGAATGTAGATGCAATCCGAGCAGGGTTTCGCGTCCAACAATCGATTACGCCGCTTCCGATCTTAACCTTTTCCGTCTTCGCTGCAAATGCCGCCATTGGAACGCAACACTCTCGAACTAATCTTGAATCAGCTTGCCATACTGACTCAAATCCCTTCGCTTCGGCAGCCTGAGCGTACCCAATAGCATCCTCAATTGAATGGGCATCCTGTAAATAAAGTCCTACTTGTTGTGTCACGTTAGCTCCCTTATTCTCTTGAAGAGTTTTTCTGCTGCCTCTTTGGCTTTAGCTCGAATCTCCGTGGAATCAATATCTGTAAATTCACCATTTTTCATTATAGGCTTTCCATCAATTTCTATATCGAGTGGTCGAACACCGCTTGAGAAAGCGAGGTGCCATGGGTCTATTTTAGAATATGACCAAGTGACTGTATCGTCTCTGCATTCAGGAAATAACTCAGCATTTACATTTAACATATTCCAAATAGTTACCGGAGATTCCTGAACGTCGAATTCGCGTAAACGGGCATAACCAATACGAAATTCCTCAAGCATATCAGCACCGATTCCGTCAGTTCCTAATCCTACTCTGTTCTCAAAACGCGTCGGTGCCGCATAACCAACGCCATTATTCATATTAGATCTGGGGTTATGTACAATGACTCCCTGAAGCTCATGGTCATCAGGTAGATGAACCCCATGGACGATAATCCAATCATCATTGGTGTACTGTTGCAACCGTTTCCATGAACTAGCATCCAAATCTCCCTCAGCAACATGCACATGGACTCCTACTCCTAAATCAGACGCAAGACCCGCAGCCGAATCTATCGTTTCATCCGAACAAGTAAAAGCTGCATGTATTCCAACCATGCCTACACCGCCTTCTAACAAAAATCTTCTGTTCTCCTCTAACCCAAGGACTGCTTCATTACTCATGGACATCTCCGTAGAGAAAATATCAGGTTTCCGATCAGTAACGCCATAACACGTATTCACACGTACTCCGAGCTCATGACAAGCATCCTGGATAACAGATAATGAGCCTTCAATCGCATTAGGGGATTCGTGGTGGTCAATTATGCAAGTAGTTCCACTTTCCAAAGCTTCAAGAGCGCCTAATTTCGCTGACCACTCAATAGTCTCTAGATCTAAAGCTTTATCTAATTTCCACCAGATTGACTTCAAGATATCTTCAAAATTCTTCGGAATAGTCTCAGGTGGTGGCATCCCCCGAGCTAGTGAAGAGTAGAGGTGATGATGAGCGCAAACTAAACCATAAGTTTGATTTTCATTCAAATCCATGCCTCTGCCCGTTCACGATTCGATTCGTCTTCCATAGGCAATTCGTTTCTCCAAATACCATCCAAAGCATTTAATGCAGCAGCAACGGCACCAGCGGTTGGAACAAGACCTATTTCGCCAACCCCCTTTATTCCATAAGGAGAATTAGGCTGTGGTGATTCAACAAGAATAACTTCCACATCTGGCATATCTTTTGGGCGGATAATGCTGAGGCTTTTGAGTGTAAGATTTTTTGGCTGACCAACTTCGTCGCAAGGGAAACCCTCCGATAGCGCATATCCAAGACCCATATGAACAGCCCCTTCAATTTGCCCTTCGCAAAGAAGTGGATTCACTGCTTTTCCAACATCATGTGCGGCAACAACCTTCTCAATCTTTCCTGTTTCGTCGTCAATAATTACAACCTGTGATGCGTAGCCAAATGTCGAGTGAATTATTGGATTTTCTATATTCTCACTTAAAGAGTTAGTCCAATCGACTCGGTATTCGCCCTCGTAGTCGACACCAATCTCACACCCGCCTTCAAGAGCTCTCTTGCAAGCATCAGCAACAGCGCCAGCTCCCATCAAGGTGCCACGGCTACCTGTTGTCTGCCCAGCCCCCAATTCTCGAGAAGTATCAACTAAGACGTCAATAAGGCCAGCTTCGACTCCAAGCTCTTCTGCGGCTACTTGTAACGCTACAGTGTGTACGCCTTGTCCCATCTCAGTCCAGCAATGGCGGACTTCAACACGGCCCGAGTGCGTGAAATGAACTACAGCTTTCGCTACTTCCTTAAATCCGTTGCCCAATCCAGAATTTTTCAATCCTAAACCTAAACCCACGGCTTTACCCTGTTCAATAGCTTTAAGATATGCCGGCTTGATTGCATCCAAGCACTCTCTCGCACCAAGGCACCCGTCATCCATTATCTGCCCTGGACCCCAGATTGAACCAGGAGTTACAACATTTCTTGAGCGGATTTCCCACCCAGAAATTCCTACCTTCTCGGCCAACCTATCCATCACGCCTTCCATTGCAAATTGAGCTTGGTTTGCTCCAAATCCTCGGAATGCGCCACAAACGGAATTATTAGTTCTCGCAGCAATCGCTTCAACCTCAATATTAGGGATCACATAAGGGCCAGAAGCGTGACCGGCTGCACGTTCAAGAACCTTCATTCCTACAGAAGCATAAGGTCCAGAATCGCCAATCATCCTAGCTGACAATGCAATAAGCGCTCCCTCTTCGTCGCAACCTACTTTATATTCAAGACGAATAGGGTGACGTTTAGTATGGATAAGGAACGACTCTTCGCGACTAAGTGTTGTTTTTACAGGTCGTTTCAATAGCCACGCTGCAAGCGCAGTCTGAGCTTGATTTGACATATCTTCTTTACCGCCAAAAGCCCCTCCATTTGATATCAACTCAACTGTTAAATCATTCGTCTCGATATTAAGAACTCTAGAAATATCATTTCTGTCATCCCAAATACCTTGGCCACCGCTGTATACATATAAATGTCCATCAGGCGTGAGAGTAGCTAATGTAGACTCAGGTTCGAGAAAGGCATGGTCAACACGCTGAGTCTGGAATGTTTCGCTAACGATGTGAGCGCACTCATCCCATGCATTCTCTGGGCGACCTCGCTTGTAATGTGATGTCGAGAGTATGTTCCCATCCAACTCCCACACAGCGTGTTCATCGCTTGCAATCGCCTGAAGGGGATTTGTAATAGGAGGTAGAACATCGTAACTAACACGAATTAGTTCACGAGCTGCTCGGGCTATCTCTCGTGTCTCAGCAACTACCATTGCCAGCACGTCACCTAAATAGCTTGTTCTGCCACCAACAGGAATAAATACAGGCCAGTCTTTGTGAATTAGCCCCACGCGAAGTTCACCAGGAACATCACCAGCAGTAAGAACCCGAATAACTCCATCCATGCTTTCAGCTTCTGAAACATCAATCGAAATGATATCTGCTCGTGCATGATCACTGAGAAGAAAAGCACCATGCAAGAGACCTGCGGGCGATATGTCATCTATGAATGGGCGACGACCAACAGCAAGATCTTCAGCCTCGTACTTAACAAGTCTGCTACCTATGCCTGCACTTTGTTCCTCTTCAGGGATCTCTCCTTTAGCTAAGGCCTCAACAGCATCCAGAATTTTGATATACCCAGTACACCTGCATAAATGAGCGCCTAGATGCCGAGCAGCGTATTCTCTTTCAAGTTCTGGCCCCTTCTTGTCAACCAAGACTTTTGTCCTAATCATGATCCCAGGGGTACAAAATCCGCATTGCAATGCGCCGCATGCCGCAAACGCTTGACCCATTTTGTCAATTTCTTCTAAATCCAAACCCTCTAAAGTTTGGATAACAGAGCCATTTGCACGTTCAGCTGAGAGTTGGCAGGAAATTCTAGCTTTGCCATCCATAATAACGGTGCAACAACCGCACTGACCCGAGGGTGAACATCCATCTTTCGCTGACAAGATATCCAATTCATCTCGCAATGCTGCAAGGAGATGCGGATGATCACCACGCACCGTTACTTCTTTTCCGTTTAGTTCAAAAGTAGTCATAGTTCTTCTGGGAGAATAGCCCCTGTCTGGTTAGTGATAGCCCCATAAGTCTCAGGTTTTCGATAACGAGCAAAATCAAATAATGTTTGTTTATAATTCTTGCAGATATCTAAATCAATATCAGCGATAATCAGTTCATCTCCATCAGTTTTTGCTTCAGCTAAAATTTCGCCAGAGGGACCGATAATGCATGAATCCGAAAGTGATTCAACGCCTTCCTCAATTCCTCCTTTTGCGACCCCAATAACATAGCAACCATTCTGGTAAGCGCCCGCTTGCATCACTAATCGACTATGGAAGGAAGCAAGCCTATCTTGAGAGGGGTCGGGTGCATAATGGATTGGGGTGTTGTAGCCGATCAAAATCAATTCTGCCCCGCCAAGCGCAAGGGAACGGTAAGTCTCTGACCAACGACGGTCGTTACAAATCGCCATTCCGACAACGCTTTCAAAGGCTCGCCAAGTAGGGAATGAGCCTCCAGCCTTGAAATAACGTCTCTCGAGATGCTGAAACTCCCTCCACGGTTCATGTTCCTCATGCCCAGGAAGATGAACCTTTCTGTATTTCCCAACAATTTCCCCTCCGCCGTTTACTAAAACTTGAGTGTTGTACCTTTCTCCACTTTCAGTAAGCTCGGCGTAACCTAAACAAAAACCAATTCCCAAATCTTTAGCTGTGGAGAAGAGAAATTCAGTTTCAGCGCTTGGCATGCTTGTCTCATAAAAGGAATCAAGTTCAAGATCATCTTCGTCTTCCACAAACCACCTAGGGAAAAAAGTTGTGAGTGTTAATTCTGGGAACACGACAAGTTCAACATTCTCTTCAGATGCGAGCTTGAGATGAGTAATAAGTCTGCCAACAACGGCTGCTTTGGGTTCATTTTTAGTAATTGGCCCCATTTGAGCAGCGGCTACTCGCAAATTTCGCTCAGCCATGATTCAATCCAGCTAGTTGAATCATCATTTGGAGTAAAACATTAGATCCATTCTCGATCTCCTCTTGAGAAGTAAATTCATCTGGGTTATGAGATAATCCATTTTTGCTAGGAACAAAAATCATTGCTGTTGGACAAATCCTTGCGAACATTTGCGCATCATGGCCCGCTCCAGATGTCATTGATTTCACAGACAACTTCAAAGATTTTGAAAATTTAATGACTTCTCTAACTAAGGAATCATCAAATTTGACTGGCTCAAATCTGGCTAAAATTTCGCTAGTGATCCGAACGTCTTCTTGTTCACTTAAATCATCACAGAAATTCGCAAGGCGCAATTCGGCTTCCTTGAGTCTTTCATCATCGGTATTGCGAAGATCAGCGGTCAAAGTAGCTCTTGATGCCACAACATTGACAAGATTAGGTACAAGGTCAATCTTACCTACAGTCCCTACTTGGTTACCACCAATTTCATTGGCTAAGCGACGAACGAAAGATGTTACCTCACCTGCAACCCAACCAGCATCGTGTCTCATCTGCATCGGAGTGGTTCCAGCGTGATTAGACTGCCCTTCAATTGTAATTTGGGTCCAACTTATTCCCTGAACACTATCGACGGCGCCGATGGAAATATTTTCTGCTTCTAGAACGGGTCCTTGTTCAATATGTAACTCTAGAAAAGCTTTCGGAACTGGCCCTGGGCATGGGGCTTGACCTCGAAAGTCAATTCTCTCAAGTTCTTTTCCGACCTTCGTCCCATCAATTCCTTCAATATGAAGGGCTGACTCAAGGCCTAAGCCACCTACATAAACAAGACTTCCCAACATGTCAGGTGCGTATCGTGAACCTTCCTCACCAGTGAAGAAACCGACTGATATCGGGTGCGCAGGGGACAGGCCCCGCTCTGCTATCGTTTCAACTACTTCTAGGCCAGCGAGAACACCCAAATTGCCATCGAAACGCCCGCCAGTTCTCACTGTATCAATATGACTTCCTGTCATAACCGAAGGCAGAGTCTGATCAGTTTTTGAACCATACCAAGTACCAATTACGTTGCCAATCCCGTCAATCGCAATATCCATACCTAAATCCCGCATCCAAGTAATAACAAGACGCCTTCCTTCGGCGTCTTCATCGGTCAGTGCAAGACGTGAACATCCCATAGTTCCATCGATAGCTCCGACTTGAGCTAATTCATCTAGTCGCCCACAAAGGCGCTCTATATTGATGTAAAGGGTGTCCACCTTAAAATTCTACATTTCTTTTAGTTTTTCACCTAGGAGAATACATATACTTTTTAATCGGTTAATGCTATATCTTCTGGTTTGACAGGAACCCGGCTAAGTTCAAGCGCAGTTGCATCACGAATTGCAGCGACAATAGCTGGTGTAGAAGAGATTACAGGCGGTTCACCTATGCCTTTAGCTCCGAAAGGGGCACCTGGTTCGGGCTGCTCAATTAACGCTGCAATTTCAATTGGGGGTGTGTCCATTGCGGTAGGCAACAAGTAATCAGTGAAATTCGCATTGACTATTTTCCCATCAACAAGAATGAGTTCTTCAAGCAAAGCAAGACCTAATCCTTGAGCGACTCCTCCTTCAATTTGGCCTTTAGCTTGAACAGGATTCAGGATTCGACCGACATCTTGAGAGGTAGCTATTTCAACAACACGGACTAAACCTAATTCTTCGTCAACGTCAACGACAGCACGATGAGCTGCAAAAGCGAACGAAACATGGGCATCACCTTGCCCATTTCGATCAAGGGGGAATGTCGGATGATGTCGATGCGTAACATGTTCATCATAATTGCGCCCATGTAGCGCAGATACTATACCAATTGAATCGGAGCCATCTGTCGAGATAAGGCTTAACCCTATTTTTTCGTAGCTGATTCCACTCTCACTTGCGAGATCTGACAGAAGAGCATCAACCACTGCTTCGCAAGCTTTCAATACTGCACCGCCTGACATCCATGTCTGCCTGCTGGCTGACGTCGAACCTGCAGAGCCTATAGATGTGTCTACAGGGAGAAGTGTAACTTCAGTCAAGCCAAGTGTCTCCTCAACGATTTGGTTAACTAAAGTGACGAAGCCTTGCCCAACTTCAACACATGCTGACTGTATAGAAACTTCACCGTCAGTAATTATGCAACGGGCTTCAGAGAAATCATCAAAACCCTCGGAGAACATCAGGTTCTTTATTGAAGCAGCATATCCAATGCCTCTCTTCACATGAGACTTATCAGTTGTCCTTCCTGTTCCTCCTGGTAATTCTAAAATAGCGTTTGTTCCGGCTTCTGGAAGTGGATAGGAAGCCAGAGAGGTCAGTACCTCTGAGATCGGTGCTGTACCAGTAATCTCTTGACCCGTGATTAGGGTATCTCCCGTTTCAAGGGCATTTAGGAGTCTCAACTCAACCGGGTCAATAGATAAGGCTTTGGCGATTTTATCCATCTGTGCTTCAGCAGCAAAACATGTTTGGACATTTCCGAAACCCCTCATTGCTCCACAAGGGGGGTTATTTGTTCTTACACCCCACCCTTCAATAAGAGCGTTAGGAACACTGTAGGGACCTACCGAGAAACAACAAGCATTAGCTAAAACTGCTGAGGTAGTAGAGGCATAAGCACCTCCATCTAGGATTACTTTAGCTTCCACATTGATGAGCAAGCCCGATTCATCAGCATGATGGCGAAACCAAATTTTTGCAGGATGGCGATGTACATGACCTAAGAATGACTCATTGCGATCGTAAATCATTTTTACCGGTCGACCAGTATGCATAGCAAGCATGCATAAGTGCACATGCATACTGACATCTTCTCTGCCACCAAACGCCCCACCAACTCCTGCAAGCGAGACTCTAACTAGCTCATTGGGTAAATTTAATGCTGAGGCGACTTGATCTCTGTCCGAGTGAAGCCACTGAGTAGATATGTGGAGATTAACCCCACCATCAGAAGATGGAAAAGCAATCCCTGATTCTGTTCCAAGAAAAGCCTGGTCTTGCATACCAACTTCATATTCTCCTTCAACAATGATGCTTCCGACGACGTCAGGATTGCCGTGTCTGATTACCAGGTGGCGGATAACATTTCCTTCTGGGTGAATAGGGTCAGAGTAGATCGCTTCTTCGCTATCCACCATTGGCTCTAATATTTCATAATCAACAATGATTGCATCAACAGCTTTTTTGGCAACTTCTGGATGGTTTGCGGCCACAATAGCAACTGGCTCACCCACATACCGGACAACGTCAAAGGCTAAAACAGGTTGATCTGGGTGCTCTAACCCGAATATATTTTCGCCGGGGACATCGCCCGCGGTTAAAATAGCATGAACGCCCTCCATAGCGAGAGCACGCGAATAATCAATCCGTTTGATCTTGGCTGAAGGATAAGGTGAGCGTAAAGTCTGCCCCCAGAGCATGTCCTCTGAGCTGAGATCATTTGAGAATAAGAAATCACCACGAGCCTTTTCTTTACCATCAGGCCGAGAAGCAGAAATTCCAATTCCCGCTGAAGATGCTATGTGCTCTTCTAGAATCGACATTATGAATCTCGCTTAGACCGTCTTATCGAAACCAACTGAACAGCCTCAACAATGCGCCCGTACCCTGTGCACCTACAAAGATTTCCAGATATCGCCTCTTTGATCTCCGATTGATCAGGCTCAGGGTTAGAGTCTAGGAAATCGTGGATAGTAACCAGTAGCCCTGGGGTGCAAAATCCACACTGTATTGCTCCCGTATCAATAAAAGCTTTTTGCACATCAGAGAGTTCATCTCCGTCAGCGACTGATTCAATTGTTCTAATTTCTCGTCCCTTAGCGTTAGCAGCAAGAACCAGACAAGAGCACACTAGAACATCGTCCATCATTACAGAACAAGAACCACATTCCCCTTGTTCACAAGCATTCTTTGAACCGTAAAGACCCAACCTTTCTCTTAGAACGTAAAGTAGGCTCTCCCCGAGCCACGAATCAGAAATGCTGAATTTAGAACCGTTTACAATCAATTCGTATTCCCCAGAAGTTTTACCAATACCCATCAGATACCCAATCTAAAAATTCTCAGCAGGGCACGTCGGGCAAGGACGCCAACAGTGTGCGTTCGGTACGAGCTAGAGCTTCTGTGGTCATCTATCGGACTTGCAGACTCTTTAACAAGTCGCTCAAAATTCTCAATAACATCAGATTGAACCGTCATTGAGTCCCAATCAATATGTTGAGAAATAAAATACTCGGCCTCATCTGAACGGCAAGGTGATGCAGAGACAGATCCTAATGCAATGCCAATATATTTTTTTTCAATATCTGTCACCATTGCGAGAGAAGTAACCGAAATAACCATTGCGTTTCTTGGGCCAACCTTTAGAAACTCCTGAGGGCCACTAAGAACTGGAACACGTATTGACTCTATAAATTCATCTTCAGAAAGTGAATTTACCTTTACACCAGTAATTAACTCATCTATCCGTAATTGCCTGACTTTTGACTTACTTCTAACGTTGACTTCAGCACCTAAAGCTAACAAGACAGGAATCATATCTCCTGCAGGAGAAGCAGTAGCAAGGTTGCCACCAATAGTTCCAGCATTCCGTATTTGAGGTGACCCAATAGTTCTAGCCGACTGAGCAAGAGCTGGGATTAGGGCTGATAAAGGTCCTTGCTCAATTTCCTTATACGTTACACAGGAGCCGATAAGTACCGAATCACCATCATGTCTCCATTGCTTGAGTTCCTTAATGCGGTCAATAGCAATCACTCCGGAAATATCTCTGTGCCTGAAATTAACTTCTACCATAAAATCAGTGCCGCCAGCGAGTAGCTGTCGCGTGGGATCTTCGGCTAGAAGATTACAAAGATTCTCTGTTGATGAAGCAATTAAAAAATCCATACCCTTTCATGCTAGCGAGAAGAGGAATACTACGGAACGATTTAAGCAGTGACTAGTCAAATAAGAAGTCAGGCATCAAGGATTATTGCTCTTCCATCAGCAGGAGGTAACAGGGGCTCATCTGTTGACCAGGGGAAATTAATCCAATTATCAGTTCTTTTCCAGACATATTCACATTTTATTATTGAAGGACTCTTTTCATATAGAACTGCACTCCGGACGTCCGCAACTTCGCTCTTACAGAATTCGTGAACATAAGCGAGTGTGGCCCCCGTATCGGCAACATCATCGGCAATTAGTACTCGAGCATTACGCAAATCAATTGAATCAAGGTAGGGCGGCAAAGCAACAGGAACATCCAACCTTTCCTCCACGCCTGTGTAATACTCAACATTCATAACGTATAGATTTTTAACGGATAACGCATAACCAAGTGAACCAGCTACAAAAAGGCCCCCTCGTGCAATTGCTAAAATAATATCTGGTTGATATTTATCTTCGGCAACTATTTTTGCTAAATCTTGTGCAGCTGATCCGTACTTTTCCCATGTTAAAGTTTCACGTTCTTCGCTCATATTCCTCCTAGCGTACGACGATACATTAACTCATTAACTCATGTTGGTATCAATCATGGGAGGTAGTTGTAGTGATCATTGTAAGAAAGCAACTAGAATGATTAAAGTTATTGACCGAACCGCCCGCAACCGCCGGCGCTTTGCTTGGTAAGGAGACAAATGAAAATTCTTATTGCAGATAAAGTACATGAATCAGCCATCTCAGGTTTAGAGAGCCTAGGGCATGAAGTTACTTTTAAGCCCTCAATTACTTCAGAAGAACTTAACCAACACTTGACAAACATTGAGGCACTTGTTGTCAGAAGCACACGAGTAGGTAAAGATAGCATAGAGGCCGCCAATGCTCTTGAGTTGATAATTAGAGCAGGAGCCGGAACAGATACAATTGACGTAGAAGCTGCCTCAAATTATGGGATATATGTGTGCAATATTCCAGGAAAAAATGCAGTTGCAGTAGCTGAATTAACATTTGGCCTTTTATTAGCGATAGATCGACGCATAGCCGATGCAGTAATTGATCTAAGGCAAGGACTATGGAACAAAAAATCATATTCCAAAGCCGAAGGGCTTATGGGGAAAACTATAGGAATCATAGGGTTAGGTGACATCGGGTTATGTGTCGCTGAAAGAGCAAAAGCATTCGGACTAAATGTTCTGGGTCAAAGAAGATCTGGTCGGGAACCTCACGTTGAACAGAGAATCCGCCAGATCGGAATCAAACTAGTAGACACAAAAGAAGAACTTGTATCTCAAAGCAACATTGTCTCCGTGCATGTCCCATACAACGATGAAACTAACGCATTGATCAATCGTGATTTGCTGCAACACTTTATGGAGGACGCAATTCTTATAAACACAAGTCGTGGAGAGGTGTTAGATGAAGAAGCAGTTCTGGAAGCAATCAATGAACGAGGCCTTAAAGCTGGGCTTGATGTTTTTCGGAATGAACCGACACAAGGAAAAGGAGAATTCCATTCACAAATTGCTAGTAACTTATCAGTGGTTGGTAGTCATCACATAGGAGCTTCTACCGTTCAGGCCAGTAAAGCAATTGCACAAGGGATTCTAGATACGGTAACTGGATTTGAACAAGGCTCACCTCTTGATTGCGTAAATCAATCACCAACAGGCGATGGGACTTCACAAGTAAGAGTCCGACACCTTGACCGAGTAGGGGTATTAGCATCCGTTCTATCCTCATTACGCGCAGCTGAACTGAACGTCCAATACATGGATAATAAAGTTTTCGCAGGTAAAAATGCTGCCGTTTCTACAATCGAAGTAGCTGGAGATATTCCTAGTGACTTATATGAAAGCATTCTTAGGTTAGATAACGTCCTTGGTGTTTCTCTGCTTGATCAAAGGAATGCAATGGATGGCTGACATTAAGCTTCTTAACAAAGTCTCTGCCAAGCTAGTGAAAAAAGAATGGGCAGAGCGCGTGGTTTCGCCGGCATACGATATGTTAAGAACCGCTGAGAGAGAAAAAGTAATGAAAGAAGACCCCTATGTCTTCTTGCATGTAACAAGCGCAAAGTCCACCTTCACGGAAAAGAGCAGAACAGATGCCAATAAGGCAGCCCTCAAAAGACTTCTTAAAGCTGGGGTGTATTCTGACGAAGACAGTCCATCGCTATATCTCTATAAACTATCTTACGAGGGGCATCAACAAACAGCGATAGTCGGTGATATTTCAATCGAAGCATTTGAAGATCAAAGAGTTATCCCCCATGAAAGAACTCGTGAACTCCGGGCAACTGACCTAGCAAATCATTTAGAAAAAATTGGTATACACTCATCGCCCGTGGCCCTTGCCTATGACCACGACGACTTAGTTGACAGGCTAGTAGCTGAAGTCTTTAAGTCAGAGCCTATTCTCGACTTTTGCAGGGAAGATAATCTTGAGCAAACAATATGGAAAGTTCCAGAAACCATAACAGAGCAATTGCTGTTACTCTTCGAAAAGAAAAAAACATTTATAGTGGATGGCCATCACAGAATGAATGCCAATCATACAGTTTGGCTCCGCTCCAATAGGAATAAACGATATGGGAAGATATTAGCGGCACTCTTCTCAGCTAATGAATTAAAAATAAGGTCTTTCCATAGGCATGTAACAGATCTCAACGGTCTAACACCATACGAATTAACAACGCGCATCGCTGAAATGGATTTTCACATTGAACCTGTTATGCCCCAAGACAACTATGAACCTGAAGATCAAGGGCAGATTACTATGTTCCTTGACGGCAACTGGTATAAACTCAGTCCACAACGCATGCACCCATCTGAGCTCGATGCTGCAATTTTGCAAAATCGCATCTTGACACCACTTCTCAATGTAGATGAGGAAGGCTCCGATGGAAGGCTCCAATATCTACCTGGAACAATTACTTTAGAGTATTTAGAATCAATGACCCGGGAAGAGGGCGGAGTAGCCTTTGCCTTGCACCCAGTTAGCATGGACCAACTCCAAGCAGTAATTAACAGAAAAAAGACGCTCCCTCCCAAATCTACATACTTTGAACCGAAAGTACGCTCTGGTATTTTTATCGTGGAGCGTTAGAAGATTAGAGTTCCGAAATTCTTTTAAACCCTTCAGCTAACAAAAGGTCATTTTCAATGTGACTGTAATCTAATTTAGACAGCTCTACTTCTCTAAAAGAATTCGCGCCTGAATCAATGTCAGATGAACCTATCCCCATCGTTGATTCAAATTGGCTTTGATGGCAGAGAAGCGCTTGGATTTTGCTCTTCTCGAAACCTTCGCACTGCTCGAAATGGTCTTCATCTTCCGCTTCAAAAAGGAGAAGTTCCTTCGGCCGATGAGGAGGCATATTCTGCTCAGGAAAAAAAAGTGGATCCCGAGCTGCGACCAAAGCATCAAGAGCTAAACACCCAACGTTTCTATGGTCTGGATGAAGACGGTATTTTTTCCATGGGTCATGTGTTAATACGATGTCTGGCTGCAAATTTCGGATAATAAGTGTGACCCGCTTCCGCAAATTGGTACTATTTTCAAGCTCTCCATCAACTTCGCCAAGAAAAATAACTTTCCCACTCAAGTTAAGCTCTTTGGCGGCTAACAGTTGTTCAGATTTCCTAGTTGTGATCAAATCTTTTATATTAACCTCAGGGTTCCAAGTTCCTTTCGAACCGTCAGTGCAAATCAACAAACTCACTTCACAGCCCTGTTCAGACCATTTAGCTAGAGTAGCTCCTGCCCCAAATTCAATATCATCAGGGTGGGCTCCAATAGCTAAAGCTCTTCTAGGGATTTCAAGATTTTTCGTTACCACACACATAGTTTAGACCCAGAAAGGCAAGCCTAAAGAACATGATGAAGATCATCAGGATCGTCAATATCGAAAGCAAATTGTGAATCCGCAACAACTATCATCTTTTTACCTGTCTTTGAAGCAGACTTTAAGTGACGTAAATACGAGCTAGGTCCATAACTAAATTCAAAATTGATTCTCGTGGGCAACACAAGAACATTCGTTCCATCGAGTTCTTTATCTGGCGCAATAACAATTTCTCCCATATCAAATAATGAAGTAACTCCCTCAGGATAAACTAAATCCCCATGCGTTATTAAGACGCTTTCTACTGCACTTTTTTTCAGACTGCGAAAACCAAAATCGACTGCCTCATTCAACCCTTTTGAAGGGTTCCTAATAACTTGAGCACCCAAATTACGAGCCCAAGATTCAACTTCATCATCCTCACAAGCGATGAAGACTGGAATCTCTTTACATGCATTAACAACAGAAGTCGCCAAACCCTTGGCTAAGTCTACTCTTGCTGCCGCATCTAAAACAGTGGAAAGACGAACTTTAGCAGAATTAAAATTTTTGATTGGGATCAATACGGCTTTGCGATTCATAAAATAGTTTAGTTGTCCAATATTTAAGCAATTTCCAATAGATTCTAGCGCTACGATGCAAGCGTGACATTTCAAGTGGCAGTTGTAGGCGGTGGCTCATGGGGAACGACAGTTGCCCACCTGGTCTCCCATAACTTTCCTACAAGTTTATGGTGCCGTGACTCAGCGGTAGCTAAGTCGGTTGACCAAAGAAATCGGAATACTAAGTACTTAGGGAAAAGTAAGCTTCATTCAAGATTGGCAGCTTCAACAAAGCTCAAAGATGTCGTTAGCCAAGCAGACATCATTCTGATGGCTATCCCATCCCAGAGCTATAGAGAAGTCCTCCAAAAGCTATTGCCCTTATCGAAAAGAGAAACTCCTATTATTAGTCTCACAAAAGGACTTGAACGGGGAACCAACTTAACCATGACACAGGTAATAGCGACTGAGTCTCCAGAGAGACCTACAGGAGTGCTGACAGGGCCTAATTTAGCAGCCGAGGTCTTATCTGGAGATGCCACCGCTGCAGTGGTAGCTACTAAAAGTGAATTTTTACGTGGGCAAGCATTTGAAGTCTTCTCAACAGAGACCTTTCGGGTCTATACAAGCGATGATGTAGTTGGTTGCGAGCTAGGAGGAGCATTCAAGAATGTGCTTGCATTAGCGGTAGGTATGACAACAGGTTTAGGAACAGGAGACAATACAAGAGCTGCAGTAGTTACTCGTGGATTAGCAGAACTAGCTCGATTAGGTAGCGCAATGGGCGGATCGCCGGAGACTTTCTCGGGACTCGCAGGGTTAGGCGACCTTGTAGCCACATGTTTTTCTCCTCAGAGCAGAAACAGATATGTTGGAGAACAATTAGGGAAGGGTAGAAAGGTGCAGGAAGTCCTCGGAGAAATGAGTAACGTCGCCGAAGGCGTTGCAACAGCCCCTGCAGTTACTTCATTAGCAAAGAAATACAAAGTTGAAACCCCAATAAGTGATCAGGTCACAGCAGTTCTAGAAGGCAAAACAACCGTCACAGATGCTTACGATATCCTGCTCATGCGGGAGCAACGATCAGAACGATAGTGGTAAACATAATGTGTAGAGCCAGAACGTAATGCCAGAACTCGGAATATTAGGAAATCAAGCAATAATAGAACTTGACTCAGCGGGTAATCTTTCGTGGCCCGGGAACGAAACCAAAAGGGTCTGCTGGGGAGTCGGGGCAGATGACCGTTGGCATTTTTCGGAAGAGAGAGCATCCATCAGGCAAAGCATAGATACTAACGAAATCACGCCTATCACTCGAATGAAAGTGCCCGGAGGTGACATCACCCAGCGCGTTGAAGTAATCCCATGGGAAGGAGGTAGCGTCACAAAGCTTGAGTTCTGTAATGAAACCCCTATTCCGGTTGCGATAAGCATACTGCTTCTTGATTTTGGGCATTTAGATATCAACGAAACAAATATAAATCAAAAAAAGAAACCGATAATTAGGTCAAGCAAACCTGTAAGCATCTCAGCCTTTGGACAAGGCTATGAAAATCTCACGAATGAAATTCAGAAATCTCAGCTTAATGACTCGTTATCTGCAAATAAAATTGGCAACGACACTGCATTAATTTTCCCAGTGCCTCATTCCACGAAATTAGAGCTGTTAATAAATAATCAAAATTCACATAACCTTCCGACCATTGAAGAAGTTCCAAGATTTGAAGAGATTGCAAATGGCTGGCAAAAACACTTTGACAATGGCATGGCAATACAAGCGGATGATAATAGACTTACCACCGTCTTAAATTCATCTCGAAGACAACTGCTAATAGGGTCTGATCAAGAAATCTCCTCGAAATTCTGGAACAAAGACACAACCGAACACACAATACACTTAGCGATACTTGCTCTTTTGTCATGGGGGCATTCAGAATCAGCGAAGAAACTTATTTACAAAGCTATGGAAAGCGAACCTGCAAATTTATTTACGAATAGTCTCAGTCAAGAGACATTGTACGCAATATGTCTCTGGGGTGAGTTCCTAGAATTCGCTCCGGCGCAAGATAGCCTTAACCCTATTATTCCTTGGCTTCAAGATTCCATTCGGTCACTTCTAGCTTCGCTTCCTAGCAAACGAAGACTTAGAAAACGATCTATGGATCTTGAGGTAGCTTCCCTTCAAGCTGCAATCAAAATCTTTTTATTCGTAGGGCAAGAAAGATTGGCGACAGAACTCCAAAATCAAGTTGATAAAATCCAAGCTCTAAAGAATCAAAAGGATTGGCCTGCACCATTTAAAAATTTTACGTCTTCCTATCAGAGCGCCATGAATAATCTTGCAGATTATCTTATGATAGAAAATACTTCAGTGACATTAGATAAAGTTATCGCCAAAACCGACTCAACAGGGTCTTTCGCCACAGGCTTAAGACAGCAAGACCCAACTTTTTCAGCACTATTCCTATTAGCTATTCGAGCTGGATTTGTTCAAGAAAATAAATTACTAACTGGGGAGGTACAAATTCAGGTAGCATCGTCATACAATTCAGATTGGATAGGTATCGGAATGCAGGTAAAGGATGCCCCAGTTAGTATTGGGACACTCGGCTACGCAATCCGTTGGCATGGAACATCTCCGGCACTCTTGTGGGAAGCTAAAACCCTTGGAAAAGTTATCATTAATGCCGAAGCAATTGATAAAAATTGGTCAAGCACTGAGCACGTCGGAGAAACACTTCTCGAAAAGCAGCTTGCACCTGAAACTGCAGTGACGATTCATTCAGATACCAGTCTTCTAAGAAATCCTGTCAATCCTGAATCACGAGAAGGTGGAACCTTTCAGTAAATGACCCCGATTATTTATTTTGTTAGCTAGCCTCAATATGTGTCAGCTCAGCTAAGAAAAGCAAATAAGTACAATGCCCCTACAAGAAAATTTGAGCGTACCTTATGGTCAGCAGGTAATGAACACGTTGTTGGAATTGATGAAGTCGGGAGGGGTTCATGGGCAGGCCCTCTAACAATCGCTGCAGCAGTTATCCCGAAAGATAAGCGGCTTTACAGAATAAGAGACTCAAAGGCACTTAACGAAAAGGAAAGAGAATCGCTCTTCGATGCCATTACTAATTGGTGCACTCATTGGAGTGTCGGTCACGCTACCAACGAAGAATGTGACGAATTCGGCATGTCCCATGCCCAAAAGCTAGCAACAGAAAGAGCTATTAAGTCACTGACTATAAGGCCTGACCATGCTCTGATCGATGGAAAGTGGGATTTCGTTGGACAAATTCTTGGCAAAGAGAATAGAACAATGATTGTTAGAGGAGACGCACAGTGTCTGTCCATAGCAGCTGCATCGATACTTGCGAAGGTCACAAGAGACAGGATGATGAAGAAACACCACGAGTCATTCCCAGCTTACGCATTCGCTTCTAATAAGGGATACCCGTGCCCAAAACACAAAGCAGCATTAAGTGAACTAGGCCCTACTCCCTTGCACAGAATTTCCTGGAAGTATATGAAAGATACCCCACACCCGCAGGCTCCTGCTCCAAGGAAAAACCCAGCACAAAATCTATTATTTTGAGTGGAAAGCACTGATTGAAAGTTCATCGACTACATGTCAGCAAACTACTCAATCAACAGCTACGATCACAACATGGGCCAACCAGTAACAGTTATTCAAAAATCAGTCACAAAGCCTGGAGTGCTCCGCTTCGAAATTAACCGAAGTATCACAGGAATGGATCACGAGAGGTATTCCCAAGATCAAGAGATTCTCGGAACAAGGCCTCCAGACGAACTAGCCAAGGCTCTATTCAATTTAGGTGGAATAGAAAAAATACACATGAATAGTAATGTGATAACAATTGATCAATCAAAAGGGCAGATTAGTCCAGCACAAATAGTAAAAACAATCACTGAAATGTTTACGTATTATTTGCCTGGTGTCAAAGTTCCTAGTTTCGAAACAACAACCGAAGGCTAAACTTCACTCAACACCCGAAGAGAGATAAGAGAGGGAACGATGAGCATCGCAAGGATCACAGAAGTAATTTCAACATCAAACGTTAGTTTTGATGATGCTATAAAAAAAGGAATTGAGAGAGCAGCGCGAACATTGGACAATGTCGATGGGGCATGGGTCCTGGACCAAAAAGTCAAAGTGGAAAAGGGATCCATTTCAGAATTTGAAGTCACTCTGAAGATCAGATTTATTCTTAACGATTAAATTGCACAAGGTAGAGATCAAGGTCCGGTTTAGTGAGCTAGACCCATATGGACACGTTAACCATTCTATTTATCTTCAATACTTTGAAGAAGGAAGAACTGCTGCTACCGCAGAAATTGGGCACAGCTTGGATTCCTTATTAGCAAATGGGTTTTCGCTAGTAGTGGCACAAGTTGAAACTAAGTTCATATCCCCCTCTTACCTTTCAGATAATCTAACGATTGAAAGCGGCATTATTCAGGCTAAAAGAGCTTCTGTCCAATGGTCCCAACGGATAACAAAAGCAGATGTCCTCATCGCAGCTCAAAAGACGCGAATAGGTTGTTTAAATGTCAACGGGAACCCCTGCAAATTTCCAGATGAACTCGCAACAGGAATCAAGGATTTATTAATAACAACAGATTAGGGTAATTAAACACCACTTCTGTTTGCTTCTTGGACTGTTTGTGACCCCATATCAACGAATCTCCCGTTCCTATCAGCAATACTTTCCCCGGCTGCATCGACAACAAGTACAGCACCAGTGGTGAAACTTGCTTCATCCGATGCCAAGTATAAAACTGCATTTGCTATATCTTCCGGTGTTCCTGCGCGACGCAAGGGATTGTTAGCTCCGATAATCTGTGATGCTTTGGTTAAGTCTTGATGGTCACCGGTAACAAGGCGAGCTGTCAATCCTGAGACCGTTCCTCCTGGGGCGATCACATTAACACGGATACCATAAGGTCCTAATTCCGTCGCTACAGATTGCGATAAGCCAACCACTGCGTGCTTAGCAGCTGTATAAACATGCGGTCCCAAACCGGCACGAACTCCGGCGGTTGAAGCAGTATTAATAATTGACCCAAAGCCTTGTACCTGCATAACTCTAGATGCGTGTTTAATCCCATAGAAGACGCTATTGAGTAAAACATCTATTGTCCTCAACCATCCATCGCGCTCTATATCAGCTATGGGGCCAACAGAACCCAAGATCCCAGCGTTGTTAAACATTACATCTAGTCTGCCAAATTCGCTTACTGCAAAATCAACGCATTCTCTGACTTGGTCTTCGTCAGCGACATCAAGAGCAAATGGAAGGGCGTTTTTGCCAACTTCACTCGAAAGAGAGTCAGCTAAATCTTTTTGAATATCAGCGATAATGCACTTAGCGCCTTCCTCTAAGAAACGACGAACAGTGCCTTCCCCAATACCACTGGCTCCGCCAGTGATAATCGCAACTTTTCCATCAAGTCTTCCTGCCATCATAATCTCCACTCTGCGCAAATCTTTAGTCGAGACTACTGTGCAAATTTCTTTAATGCATTTCTACAGGTGGATTATTCCTACAAAAGAAGTGTATGTTGTTGCTGTGCTAGATGACTTCCGAATGATGACCATACATGCCCACCCTGATGATGAATCATCTAAAGGTGCAGGGTCAGTTGCCCTGTACTCTGATGCAGGTGTTTCAGCTACTTTAGTTTGTTGCACAGGTGGAGAAGAAGGAGACATCCTTAACCCTGCAATGGATTCTTATGAAGTCAGACATAACCTAGCTAAAGTCCGCCAAGAGGAACTTTCAAAAGCCGCCGACATAATAGGCTATGAACGGATACATTATCTAGGATATCGAGATTCTGGGATGCCAGATACGGATGCAAATGAGAACCCAGACTGTTTTGCTAACGCTCCACTAGAAGAAGCAGTAGGAAGGCTTGTTAAGATTATTAGGCAAGAACAGCCCCATGTCATCGTCACATACCCCGATGACCAACAGGGCTACCAACACCCCGACCATCTTAGAGTTTTCGACATTAGCTTACCAGCATGGGAAGCCGCAGGAGATCCTTCAAGATTCCCCGAACTAGGTGAAGCATGGACACCGCTGAAGCTTTATTACACGACTTGGAGTAGGGCGCGGATTGAAGCATTACATGAAATGTTTCTCAAGCTTAATCTTGAATCACCATTCAACGAAGCATGGTTTGACCGGCCTTCCCAAGACCATCGAATCACAACTAAAATTGATGTGTCAAAATTCTCTCAGAGAAGAACAGATGCTCTTCTTGCGCATGCAACTCAAGTTGATCCCGATTCCCCATTTTGGTTTGGATTACCTTCTGATAAATCTGCTGAAGCTTATCCATGGGACGATTACATACTAGCGTTCAATCGAGTGGGGCCGATAGAAAATGAATCAGACCTATTCCAAGGAATAATTTGAGTTACTTGCTTTCAGAACAGTGGGTAAACACATTCCAAGAATATGCCTCCGGTCTCCCAACAATGGACATTTCAATTAGTTGTCAATATGAAATCTCTGGTGCGCCCCAAGGGAAAGTTCGATATTTTGTAATCTTCAAAGATGGAAAGATCGTAAAGGCAGATTTAGGGAAATATGACTCACCTGATTGTTTAGTTTCGACTACACAAGAGGAAGTGATTTCAATTCTGCACCAACGGAGTTCCGTTACTGGATCGTTTATGAAGGGAAATCTTAAAATTGAAGGCGAATACGAAAAGTACCTATTTGGAATGAACAAAGTTAGATCGACTAAGGAATGGGCGAGTATGTTGCTGGCCCTTAGGGGAGATCTAGAAACCTAGCTTTCAAAACCAACGATATTTCATGCAGCGTTCAATAGATCGGCGAGGCGTTGCCTGCCTTCCTGCAAGGCTTTTCTTGAAGCAGCAAGGCCACGACGTGCAGCATCCTTTTCAGCTTCACTTACCTCCCAGGAGGGTTGAAATGTTTCTATAAGGGTTAGTTGTTTTTCCATGTAATTAGTATCCATCACGGGTGTGACAATTCACTTAACTTTCTATTACTTGTATCTTTGTCATATGTGGCTAGATACTAGTAACCTTCCACAGGAACAAGGAGATGACTCATGACCATTAAGAAAGTAGCTGTAATCGGTGGAGGGACAATGGGTTCTGGCATTGCTGAAGTGGCTGCCAAATCAGGGTGCGATACGATCGTCGTTGAAATAGATGCATCCTTAGCTGAACAAGCCCAAAGAAAATTAGAGGTAAGCACAGAAAAGGCAGTGTCGCGAGGAAAGATAACTGATGAGGATAGATCTGGACTCCTCGAAAGAATTTCCTTTACGACAAGTTTTGATGAATTAACTGACCGAGATCTAGTGATTGAAGCGGTAGTTGAGTCTCCATCAGTAAAAGCTTCGGTCTTTAAGACACTCGATGAGATAGTACAAAAGGATGGAATTCTTGCTTCGAATACGTCTTCCATTTCTATAGGAGAAATAGCTGAATCGACCAACCGGGGGTCACAAGTACTTGGCATGCATTTCTTTAACCCTGCAACTGTTCAGCCTTTAGTTGAATTAATCTCATCAGAAGTAACTTCAGAAGAGACACTCGAGAAAGTCGAAACATTTACTAGAGAAGTAATGGGGAAGCACCCGATCCGAACGATTGATCGCGCAGGGTTCGTGGTGAATCGCCTGTTAGTCCCTTATCTGCTCCAAGCAATGCACATGTTTGACAGGGGTCAAGCATCGAAAGAAGATATCGATGCTGGTATGAAATTTGGATGCGCTCACCCTCAAGGTCCTCTCGAATTATCGGACCTTATAGGTCTAGACACTCTTCAATTAGTCGCTGAAGTTCTTTATGAAGAGTTCAAAGAACCAACCTACGCACCTCCACCTATTCTTAAAAGAATGGTAACTGCAGGGCATCTCGGCAGAAAGACTGGGAAGGGTTTCTACACATATGAATAGGCAATCAAATGGGTAGTTACGCTATGACAGTGCCATTACCTTCGGCACTTGATAATCAACAAGAGGGGTTTCAAAAGTTAGTTGAACTGGGGTACAAGGAGGCATGGTCCTCGGAGGCAAATGGCCCCGATGCTTTCATGCCTCTTGTTTTAGGAGCAGTCCATGCGCCCGAGTTAAGATTAGGAACCGCTATCGTGCCTGCCTATACTCGAGGCCCGGCACTTCTAGCTCAATCTGTTGCTACGATGGCTGCGATTGCACCCTCACGTTTCGTATTAGGTATTGGATCATCATCGAATGTAATAGTTGAGTCCTGGAACGGAATTCCTTTCAAGGAACCATATAGGAAAACACGCGACATCGTCCGGTTTCTTAAGCTTGCACTTACTGGAGAGAAAGTAGATGCAGACTTTGAGACACTGCAAGTGAAAGGTTTCAGATTGGGTATGTCTGCCCCAACTGAGAAAGTCCCGATTCTAGTTGCAGCTTTACGAGAGGGAATGCTTCGCCTGGCTGGGCGAGAGGGTGACGGTGCGATCATCAATTGGTTATCGGCGGATGACGTGAAAACGGTATCTAAAATAGTTCATGACCAAGGTCCTAACAAAGAGATAGTCGCCAGAATATTTGTATGCCCTAATGATGATTCGGAAACTGTTAGGGCACAAGCTAAAAGAGCAATAGCTTCTTATCTCAATGTTCCTGTTTATAGGAAATTTCATGAATGGTTAGGAAGGTCAGATGCTCTTGGAGAGCATTGGGAACGGTGGGATAACGGCGATCGTGCAGGTTCTCTTGATGCAATGCCTGACAGTGTTGTCGATGACCTAGTAGTTCATGGAACCCCTCAGGAATGCCGGGACCACATTGATCGATATATAGAAAACGGTGTTACAACTGCTGCTTTGATGATAATGCCATTTGGTGGCATTGACCCATATCAAGCAATTGAAGATCTTGCTCCTAGATAACGCCATTTTTTAAGAATGGTTTGCAAATTGTCCTTCAGATGAGAGAAAATTAGATAAGACAAGCGAACGGAGTTCACAATGGAAACCTCTGACAGCATCAACCAAGCTTTAGGGTTAATAGATGAACAATTAGGAAGAGTTCAAAGCCGCGAAATCATTTCCGCCACAGAAGTAAGTGATTTATTACTTGATATCCGTTTGGCCTTGATCCAATGTGAATCTCTTGAGAAACAGCCAGCCTCGGCTATTTGAAATTTATTTAATTGACTTTATCAGTTTTGTAAATATTAATCCCACTGCTGCTCCAGCTAGTACATCTGAAGCATGGTGTGCGCGTACATGAATCCTAGAAGTAGCTACCAAAGCAGCTACCAACTTGTATGCGGGTGCAAGTCTACTTCCTTTAGAAAGCACTGAAGCTGCTAGCACAGCGGAACTTGCATGACCGCTGGGGAAACTTGAAGTTTGAGGTTTTCTAAACTTATGAGGGTGAGTTTGCGACCCCATGTCTGGTCTGCTTCGTCTGAAAAGCCTCTTTATACCTTGGTTGACAAGCAATGATTCTGCCCCCAGTAGCAGAGATAACTCTAGAACAGACCCTCTTCGTTCAGGGTTGTTTATGCGACGTGCAAGATTGAGGGCATGCCAAATGATGCTGAAATCACCAGCAGTAGATGCGGCATAGAATATGCGATTTAATTGTTCGGAGGACCGTAATAATTCCCATCCGGTATCAATAGCAAGATCAAAATCATCTACGGCTGGTGGAAGGGATATATTTATTGGCTCATTCATTTTGCTCCCCCGTAAAAGCATATTCTTCATCTTGAGCTGAAACATTGCGTGACTTAACTTTATAGGCACCGTCGCTCGTTAAGGCTCCAGGCTTCCACCTATCTGGGGTGAATATCAAAGCTCGTGGGTAATCTTCAAAGAGCCATCGAGCAAAATTCCGCCTTGTCCACCCATTGATATCCGAGGCTTTAATCGCCATTTCAGTAGCCAAGCTGGATGTTAAAAAAGATTGCAACTGTCCTGCAAATTTATGGTCTCGAGCTAAAGACTTATCTAAGGATGATTGATAATTGGATTCTGCAACGGAGGGATCAAAGGGGCCTGCTTCTAGTAAGGCTAAGGCAGCGAGTCGTCCAGATAGAAGAGCTTGGGCGATCCCTTCACCTGTCATCGGGTCCGCTATTCCAATCGCATCACCGGCAAAAAGAACGCGGTTCTTTGATACCTTAAGGTCGTTCATTCTTGTTGGAATTGGCCAAGCCTTATGAGTGCCCTCTGGTATCGCTTGAGCGCCAAGGACTTCATTTATATGTGGTCTAGTTAATATATCTTTCCACAGGCGACCCATATCTTGGACCCTGTGGTTATGATCTCGTAAGATTCCAAAACCCACATTTGCTCGTTGTCCAGGGAGAGGGAAAAGCCACACATATCCTGGCAATAAATCTGTTTCAAACCAGACAGTTAAGTGTTGTGCGTTAGGTCCGGTGTTAGAGAAGTATTGACGAAAGGCATGCCAGTCTCCTCGGTATCGTTCTATTCCATTATTTGTAGCTTTTCTGACACTGGACCACATTCCATCGGCTGCAATAACATAACGAGCGAGAATGTCTGTGTCATCTGTTGTCTTTACTTTGACGTGATCATCTAATTGTTCAATATCTAAAAACCCAAGAGGGCAAAGTAGATTGGCGCCTTCTTTGCAGGCAAGTTTGAGGAGTTGGTGGTCAAGTTCAATTCTTGGAGCTATTGCAGCGAACTGACCTTTTCCCTTTGGTAATGGAAGTGTCGTTTTTTTCCTTTTGGGAGAGTAGATTACGGCGTCAGTTACAGTATTCCAACTTGCTATTGATTCGGGACGTAATCCAAGCTCATCAAGGATTCTCAATGCATCAGTTGTTAATCCATCTCCGCAACATTTGTCTCTAGGAAAAGCTGCTTTATCTATAATAGTTACGTTGACCCCTTTGCGGCATAGGTCAATGGCTGCTGCGCAACCGGCAGGCCCGGCTCCAACGATGAGTACGTCAGTGGAAAGATAATTATCCTGCACAACTTAAGGCTATCTGCAAGAAAGAACTCCTGCTCATCTGTTTACCTATTCACTGTTTTCTGGCTCTGGCTCTGGCTCTGGCTCTGGCTCTGGCTCTGGCTCCGGCTCTGGCTCTGGCTCTGGCTCTGGCTCTGGCTCTGGCTCCGCAGGAGCTACAGGTGTTACAGAGTTAGACGGTTCAGAACTTTCACTTTCCCCTTCTGAGTTAATTGCAATTACTGAAAATGTATATGACTGGCCAGTCTCTAAACTAGGAAATATGCACGACAGCGCTGGAGGAATGGCTGAACAAGTTTCTCCTCCAGGTTCAGCAGTCACGATATATTCTTCAATAGGAAAATAGTCAGTGATATCAAAATCGCCTTCAGGTTCAGGTTTCTCCCAGGAGACAGTTGCCGAAGTATCACTAATTTCCGCAGTTGCTTCTAATGGTGCGCCCGGGGGTCTTGGATAAGTAGGCTCACCATCGCAATCAATACCATTTTCGGGCTGGTAGCGTGCAATAAAATCATCGTAAACCTCGGTTTGATCTGGGTATGTTCTGCGCCTAATCGTTTCTATAATCTCACATTCTTCGTACATTCTAAACTTCTGTTCGGCGACTTCTACATCGATATATTTAGTTGAGTAGAGACTTACGCTCACTGATGTATGAGTCCAAGTTGGCCAAATGAGAATTGGGTAAGGAGTAGTATTTCTCACTCTCACATCTGGAGTAGGCCATGAGATAGTGGATTCGATGCCTTTCCGTCCTGCAAAGTCCGTGTATCTTTGGAACCAAATAGTGTGAGGGAAATAGGCTTCAATCTCTAACCCAGCATAAAAAGATGCCTGGAAGAAGGTTGTTGCAAATTGTGAGATTCCGCCGCCTACATCCTTAGTCAGTTCGCCGTTTACGATTACTCCGGCTTCAACAAAACCCTTAGACTCTGTCCGCTCTCCTACAGCAGTATTTAAAGAGATCATCTCACCCGGTCTGATAATCTTTCCTTGGATAAGTTCAGCAAACTTTTGGATATTCGCTACTCTGCTAGCGCAACAAGGGTGATGGGTTGTTGCCTTTGAGATCAATTCTGTAACTCCGTATGCGCTCAATAGTTGATTAGTTCCGTCGGATGCATCAATTAATTTAAGGTTAACGACTGGTTGCCCGGAGTTAATTGCATCGATTATCAAACCAGGAGAGTCGCTTGAACAGCAAGCTTTTGCGCTCAAATTTAGAATTCTGAGCTCCCCATCTTCGACTGATAACTCAGGTTCGTCAGCACTATCTGCAACGATTCCCTCCAAGGCCGTATTAACTGATTCCGTGATTTTAAGTTCGTCAAATTCATAGCTAGGAACCCCGTTTTCTATTGTAAAGCGCATCCAATTTCGAATTTCTTGTGGAGAGAAGTTATGTGTCCGTGAACCTACCGATACTGCTAATCCACCTGTAGTGAGATTGTTCATTGATTGAGCAAATTCCGAGGCATCTGATTCGGTTAACAGGGGAGTAATGTCTTTCGTTTGGACGTTGACTTCAATTGGGTTTTTGCCTGCACGGGCTGCAGATAAAACATCTGACTGGATCGTGTCTATATTAAAAGCTTTCGCTGGTATACCTGGAACTACAATAACGGTACCATTTTCTACTTTCCATTTAGGCTCGATAGGTGTAGGTTGCTCGGACACTACTAACTCTGTTAGCTCCTGGGAAAGCCCAGACTGTAGAAATACTACCACGCTTGAAGTCCTCTTTGTGAATAAGCCTTTCGCCCACCTGAATGGTTCAGTTATTAAACTGCCTTCACCGATTTGAAGAATTAATTCAGCTGAAGCGAGAGGGTCAAGCGCAATTCCAATAGCGCCTGCAGTAGTCTCGACTTTCCCATCGGGGGTTTTGATAATGACAGGAGTAGATGAATAATTAGACGAGATATTTTCGAGAACAATAGATAATTCAGATGGGGTTAGTCCAGCGACATCATAGTTAGATACGGAAACATTTCTAGCAACTTTGCCATCAAAGCGTGCACTATCAATCGCCCAAATCGCTATTAAAGCAAAGAACAATGTGAGAATAGAACCGAACGAAACTTTAGCAAACGGAGTACGAAAAATTTGAATAAAGGCGGAGTCGCTTTTAGATTTAGCATGTTTGGGGTTTCGGCTAGGGGATGGTTTTTTTGAAGACACTATGCTCTCACAATACTTTATAATTTCTGAATGTAGTGATCAGTAATTACTTGAAGCCTAGAAAAGCCGAAGGTTTAGTGATTCCATCCCTCGAAGTTCATCGTAATCAATTTCAACAGTACTAATTTCTCTGTCTTTTGCGAGTGTCTTTGCTTGTGGGGCTATTTGTTGAGCTGCGAAGATCCCGCGAACAGGCCTGAGTTTCGGGTCTTTGTTTAGGTAATCTAAATAACGTGTAAGTTGCTCAACTCCGTCAATGCCACCTTTGCGTTTTATTTCGACTGCTACCGCTATTCCGTTTGTATCGCGACATAGTAAATCTACAGGCCCGATTTCAGTGAAATACTCTCGTTTGCTCAACGTAAGTCCGCTTTCGAGATGTTGCGGGTTCTCTGCAAGTAATTCCTGTAGGTGAGCTTCTACTCCATCTTTAGTTAAGCCTGGATCATCTCCGAATTCATAGGAAATATCCGAGAAAATTTCTTCAATCTTTATTCTGAGCTTTTCCCCTTTGGGGTTAGTGATTACCCACTCATCTAGGTTTTCAATAATGCGATTTGGGGCGTTCATCCACATTAAAGGCTTATAGGCACCTCCGTCAGCATGGATAGCAACACAGCCATCGGACTTGTTCAGAATTAGTCTCTTAGCCGAAGGGAGGTATGCTTCCAGCCTTCCCTCATAGGACACGGAACATTGAAGAACGATAATTCTCATTCAGAGACCTTACCTTAAAATTTCTAGTTAAAAATAGCCAGAACGCTATCGGCCAATTCTTTTCGGCAGATTAAAAGCTCAGGAAGGTAAGTGTTGCGTTGATTATAAAGAAGTGGAGAACCATCTAATTTCGAAGCGTGTAATCCGTTTGCTAGAGCGACGGCTACGGGGGCACAACTATCCCACTCATACTGACCACCTGTGTGTACATATATCTCTGCATCACCCTTTACAACCGCCATTGCCTTAGCTCCTGCTGAACCCATAAGTATTATTTCCCCTGATAGTTCATCAGCAATTATTTGGGCAGCAGGGACAGGTCTAGTCCTACTAGAGGTAATTCGTATCTCAGTAATTTCTTTCAGGGGCAAGGAGGGATCATTACTGCAAAACGTGGTCCCAATATCAGGCATTGCGACTGCTCCAACAGTTGGTATTCCTCCCTCGACAAGGGCAACATGCACTGCCCAGTCGCTTCTATCAGTCTCCCCGAACTCTTTTGTTCCATCGAGAGGATCTATAATCCAAACACGATTTGAATCTAACCTTTTAAGGTCATCTTCTTGTTCTTCCGAAAGTATCGCGTCATCGGGTGAAACGTCGAGAATTAATCCACAAAGCAATTCGTGAGATTCCTTATCAGCTATTTCCCCCAGAGTACTTGACGGGACATCTGAATCTGATGCTGATTTCCTGAGCAACATCAGTAATTTTCCTGCTAAGGATGCTGACTCCCTAGCGAGTTGAAAATCGGATTCAGTTGGCATAAAAATTTATTTTCTTGGATAAGTCAAGACTTTCCATTTGGACCCTTTGGCGTTCTTATAATTTCCTTTTCAGGATTAATCACCACGTTCTTTACGTAGCTTCTTTGAATGTTCTTCAAGTTTCTTTCGTTGGTTTTTGCTAAGGCTAGTAATGCCAGATTCAGCTACTTGATCTAAAATTTTGTCAATCTCACGTTCAGCGCTGGATTCTTTCTTCTCAGATAAGGTTTCCAGTTTTAAATGACGACGTTTATGTTTTCCTCTTGAAGCACGAGAGCCCCTTGCTGGAACATTCCCAGTTACTAGAGCAGGTAAACGAATTTTTGGAACCCAGTGAAGGTCGTTAGCGTATCCGAATGACCTAAACCCTACAAGGGCGGAAGCTGCGACCGCTATCAGCATTATTAGCTGCGGTCCTGACCGAACTGAAAGCGCTTGAAGGATATCGAGACCGTAAATAACTCCTACTATTCCGTAGGCGGGAACTCCTGGCCAGAAACGAGCGGTGGGGTACTGTGCAGCGAAAGCGATTAGAACACCTAACTCAACGTATCTGAGCCCATACATTAATTCCGAAGGAGAGTTACCTAACCCATAGAGAAAAACAGCAACGCCGGGGAGCACTGTTAGCATGAGTAGGAAAAACATGAAGGGTCGCCTTCCCATAAGGTTTTCAAGCTGATTGCCTAGCAAATATAGAATGAAGAAAAGGAAGATCGTCCAAATGCTAGGTTGATTAACAAGAGGCCAAGTTATAAGACGCCAGATTTCACCTTCGCTTATTTTATCGGAGTCCAAAAGAATCTTTCTACTGAATTCTTTTCTTGGTCCCTCAGCAACCCAAATAAACACGGAGAGTACACCTAAAGAAATAAGAGCAACTGTTGTTGTCACGTCAACACGACCGACGCGAAACCAGGGCTCGTTACCTCCGCTCCATTGATTTGAATATGAAAACCGGTTAGACATAACTTCAAAACTAGCCTTTCAAAGACTATTTTGAACAACCCATATCAACGTTTCGTAAGAGCGCGATTAAATGCACGCTTATGAGCAAGCTCCGAATATTCATCATTTAGCTGCTCAAGTTCAACAGTTTCTGAAGTTCTATGTTCTAATGCCCACATCAAAATCAGGTCTGCTAGTTCAGGGTTCTTTGGCAAGAGTGGGCCATGTAAGTATGTTCCAATCACTCGCTGCTGAACAGCCCCCTCAATTTTACTGAAAGAATTATTCCCATATCCGTGGAGGACCTTACCTAACGGGCGTGACTCTGAACCGAGATGAGTCTGCCCTATGTGATTCTCATAGCCGACAATAGTAAATTCTTGATTATCCAAAGTCGCAGAAATAGCTATATCTCCAATCAAGCGCTTTTCACCGGCGATAGTCGCAAGGTCAAGAATGCCGACTCCTTCAAGTTCAGATCCCAAAGCATCCACATAGCTTTTTCCAGCTAATTGAATCCCGCCGCATACCCAAAGGAAAGCCACTCCATCATCAGCAGCGGAACGAATAGCAGGTGACTTTTCTGATAAGTCAGAAGCGATAAGATTTTGATCTTTGTCTTGGCCACCGCCTAAATAACAAAGATCAAAATCATTCGGCATAAATTTTTCACCAATGCCAACACTGGTTACCTTCGCTGAATGTCCTCTCCACTGCAACCGTTTAGTTAAAACTGAGATATTTCCCCGATCTCCATAAATATTCATATGATCGGGATATAAATGACATATACGAACTTCTGTCATGCCCCGTCCTTCCAGAAAGCATGCGTTAAATCTCGCTTGACTAGTTCATCCCTGAAGTCGAGCATCGCTGTATATGAAGGCAAAACAAATATTTGGCTATTTGCAGGGATAGAAGTTACTAAGTCATCAATCAAATCCGCGATGCTATCGAAAATCGTTATCTTTTCTTCTTCAAATCCGCCATATAGAAAACGTAGTGCTACATCGTAAGCTCGCTCACCACCGATATGAAGCGTTTCTATCCTGCCAAAAAATCTTTCATAATCGACATCCCAGATCCAGCTCACATCTCTTCCGTCAGCAATTTGGTCATTCAGTAGTACGCAGAGGTGGATCGGTCCAGTCTGGAGAAGCACGGTATCAATATTTGCGTTTGTTCCAGCTGGATTTTTAGCTAACAGAATATGTAGTTCTAGCTGGTCTATAACTACCTTTTCTGTTCGTCCAAATGCGGCAACTGTTTGCTGGATCGTGGAGGCTATGCGATTGGGATCTACATCAAGTTCGTAAGCAGCAGCAAAAGCCGCTAAGGCATTATAAACATTATGGAGACCTGGTAATTTTGAACTGACTTCAAAAACATTCGAGTTATTTGAAACTGTAAAATTGCTCTGAGATAGTCCGTCTAGTTGAATTTCTGTGGCTTCAAAATTTAACTTTGGTCTGGCTAAATCGCACTCGTTGCATTCCCAGTTTCCCATATGGCTTAATGTGGCTTGGCTATAGTGAAGCGAGGCTTGGCACTCCGGACAGTTCGTTGAGTCGGAAGCGTGCTGAAGCTTCTCGTGGGAATAACCAAATGCATTCCCAAGTCCAAAGAACACAGTTCCAGTTCGCTGTAAACCGATATGAGCCAGTGTGGGGTCGTCAGCGTTCACTACCAGCTTCGTATGATTTGGAAGGTCCATAACCATTTGTTGCCACTTCTTAGCAAGGGTTTCAAGCTCTCCGTGCCTATCTAACTGATCTCTAAATAAATTCATGAGGATAAGCATTTTAGGGTTACTTTGTTTGATGATTTCCGGCAAGGCAGCCTCATCGACCTCAAGCACGCCGATTTCCTGATCAGCTTTTTTCGTTAGCAGTGCAGTTGCTATACCACTCTTTAAATTCGCTCCTGAAGAATTCGTGATACATCTAGTTCCATCACTACTAATAATTTCACTTAGGAATCTAGTGGTTGTTGTCTTACCGTTTGTTGCAGAAACGAAGATACTCCCTTGGGGTAAGGTACTTGCTAGTTTTGAGAAGGCATCTGGATGGATCTTCAATAAGGCCATACCGGGAGCAGAGGTTCCCCCACCTTGTTTAAGTATGGGAGAAAGAAAAGCTATAGCTTTCCCGATAAGTCGAGCAAAGAAATACATAACGTGATGTTACAACCTCTAGAGAGCCTAATTGAGTTCACCCAAACTTACTTTGCGAAGTACTCAATTACTTAATTTTGAATTTGCAGAAAACTAGATGGGAGCATTTCAACGATTGATTGATTTGTACTTTATTCGAGTTGGTTGGATGCTTCCTCCGAACTCTTTTTTGAGAAATGCTTCGTACTCGCTGAAATTTCCCTCAAACCACCGAACTTTGGAGGTTCCCTCGAAGGCAAGAACATGAGTAGCGATTCTGTCAAGAAACCATCGGTCGTGGCTAATGACCACTGCGCAACCAGCGTAATCCTCTAGTCCGCCTTCTAGTGCTCGTAACGTGTCAACATCTAAATCGTTGGTTGGTTCATCAAGAAGTAGTACGTTAGCCCCGCTTTTGAGTACCTTCGCAAGGTGGACTCTATTTCTCTCACCCCCTGATAAGTTGCCTACAAGTTTTTGTTGGTCTGACCCTCGAAAATTAAATGAGGCGGTATACGCGCGTCCGTTGACCTCCTTGCCACCTATAACCAAATTGTCTACGCCATTTGTTATCTCTTCGTAGACGCTTTTCAATGGGTCTAGGGTCTCGCGAGATTGATCAACGTATCCAAGGTCGACCGTTGGGCCGATACTTATAGTGCCGGAATCAACTGGCTCATTTCCTGTTAGCATTTTAAATAGTGTGGATTTACCAGCTCCATTAGCTCCGACAATTCCGACGATTCCTGCTTTGGGCAAAGAGAAAGAAAGATCGTCTATAAGTAATTTTTTGCCAAACCCTTTAGAAAGTCCTTCGACTTCAATTACGAGGTCACCAAGTCTTTGGTCAACTGGAATATTGATTTGGAGTTCTCTTTGCTGGCGATCGCTTGATTTTGATTCAGCGAGGAGCTTATCGTACGCAGCTAAACGCGCCTTGCCTTTAGCTTGTCGAGCTTTTGGTGCCATTCTTACCCATTCAAGCTCGCGGGTTAAAGTTCTTTGACGCGCAGCGTCTCGGTTCTTTTCTTCTGATAGTCGCTTTTCTTTCTGCTCTAACCAACTTGAGTAGTTCCCTTCATAGGGGATTCCACGCCCTCTATCGAGCTCAAGAATCCATTGAGCAACGTTGTCAAGAAAATATCTATCATGTGTGATAGCAACCACAGTGCCTGAGTAATCACTAAGGAATTTTTCCAGCCAAGCTACAGACTCAGCATCAAGATGGTTTGTTGGCTCATCCAGCAGGAGTAAGTCTGGTTTCGAAAGAAGTAACTTGCATAGTGCAACTCTTCTTGTCTCACCACCTGAAAGATTTTCTACTCCAGATTCGCTAGGGGGAAGACGAAGAGCATCCATAGCTATCTCAACCATTCTTTGGAGGTCCCATGCTCCAGCAGCTTCTATCTTGCTCTCAATATCAGCTTGTAAGGTCCCGAGCTTTTCAAAATCTGCATCTGGGTCTGACCACGCTGCCAAGACTTGATCGTAATCTTCCAATAATGAAGCGATTACGCCAACTCCATCCATGACATTTTCTTGGACTGTTTTCTCTTTGTTAAGAATTGGCTCTTGAGGCAAATAGCCAACAGTAAATGGAGGGGTTAGTCTCGCTTCACCTGAAAATTCGTCGTCTAATCCGGCCATGATTTTAAGTAATGACGATTTCCCTGCTCCGTTCATTCCCAATACACCTATCTTGGCTCCTGGGAAAAAGGAAAGACTAATATCTTTGAGAACCTCTCGATCTGGGGGGTAGAAGCGAGAGCATTTATGCATAGTAAAAATATATTCGTGAGCCATTCATTTGAGGGTAGCTCCCTATCTAACTCTTTTTGGGTATTTCTGACTATGTCTTTAGGTAAGACAAGCCGTAAGATCATGCCATGATCCAAGCCATACTTTTCGATTTTGGAGGTGTAATTACAACCAGCCCCTTTGATGCATTCGAAAATTACGAAAGAGAAATTTCCTTACCTCTTGGAGCCATACGCCAAATAAACAGTACGAACCCGGATTCCAATGCGTGGGCAAAATTTGAACGCAATGAGGTAAGCAAACAGGAATTCATGGCTGCTTTTGAAGATGAAGCTCGTAGTCTGGGTTATACCTTGCGAGCCGACCGGGTGCTCCAATGCTTGGAAACTACAATTCGCCCGAAAATGATTCATGCAATTGAAAGGCTACGTCTGGATTATAAAATAGCCATTCTGACCAACAATCTTCAGGAAAATGTCGAAGGATCAGAAAAAAATATGCAAAGCCCCACAGCTCACTTAAGCCAGGTAATTGACTTAGTCGATGAGGTTATAGAGTCCTCAAAGGTTGGAGTGAGAAAACCTGAAAAAGCATTTTATGAAAAAGCATGTAAAACTATTGACGTTGACCCTAAAGGATGTGTATTTCTTGATGACCTTGGTATAAATCTGAAACCCGCCCGAGAAATGGGTATGAAAACAATTAAAGTTATCAATGAAATGCAAGCACTTATTGATTTGTATGAGATCCTTGGGTGAAGGGATTGTAAGGGCAGAACTGATGCGAATAGCTACATGGAATGTGAATTCTCTAAAAGCAAGAATGCCGAGGGTGATTGACTGGGTATCCAGATTTAGTCCCTCAATTCTCTGTTTGCAGGAAACAAAGATGGCTGCGGATGCATTCCCTCATTCTGACTTCAAAGAGATGGGTTATGAAAGTGCTCATAATGGCGAAGGAAGATGGAATGGAGTCGCCATATTAAGTAAGGTCGGGCTAGATGATATCTATCATGGTTTTGATGATGGGAAACCAGATGACCCAGACGCTCGAATAATTTGGGCAACTTGTAACGGTGTGCGTATCGCTAGTGCATACATCCCTAATGGCCGCGAAATAGGGCATGACCACTACCACTATAAACTCGACTGGTTAGCCAGACTTAGGTCTCATTTAGAACTTAACCACGACCCTAAAGAGAATCTCGCACTTCTTGGCGATTTCAATGTTGCGCCAGAGGATAGGGATGTATGGGACATTGCTGCGTTTGAAGGCGCAACTCATGTAAGCAAACCTGAAAGAGATGCTTATTTCAAAGTTTTAGAATGGGGTCTAGTGGATTCTTTACGTGCTCAATACCCAAACGAAGATGGGATCTATAGTTTTTGGGATTACCGTCAAGGGAGTTTCTACAAAAAAATGGGAATGCGAATAGACTTTATTCTGCCAACAAGATCTATGAACGGGAACATGGAGACAATTGTTATTGATAGAAACGCTCGAAAAGGTGAAAAGCCTTCTGACCACGCACCAGTTGTGGCTGACTTTTCATCAATTTAATCAGTTCTAAACTGAATCTGCTAATTCTTCAGAGCCAGGAAGTTCACCAATAGGACCGATGATGGTTAATTGGTCGTCAGCTATTAATTCTGTTGAAGGGTCAGCTCTCAAGACTGTTTCTCCCCTTCGTATTGCTTCAATATGAAGGTCTTTATCTAGAGTAAGGTCTCCAACTTTTTTGCCAATAAGCGACCTCATTGATGTCTCGGGAAGAAGCGGGTATTGCCCGATCTCCAATCCTGGTAAGAGTCCGTCCTTGACTTCTGCTTCGTGTGCTGCATCCAAAGAGACAGCAGACTTATCATCGTCAAGATAGCCAGCTAGTTCTCCTGCGAGTCGGAGTACCCGGCCAGGTTTCGCAGTAGTCCCAGCAAGAAAGAACAAAGCATTTACGCGTTCATTTCTTCCTCCCCACTCAACCGGTATTATTATTCCCGCCTCACTTTTGACTATAACAAGATGGTCATCCACTGCATCATCAAAAAATGCGACTGGAGTAGCGGTGGGGTGAGTTTTTGAAGGCTGAATCCAAAGCGAACCTGATTTTAAGAATTGTTCGTTGACTTTTTCAGCTTCGATACCTATTCGGTTACTCAATACTTGAGAAGCTCGAGTAGCAGCAAGATTAATATCTCCGTCTTTGGGAACATAAAGTACAGAAGCTCTGGCAACTAGCCCTGCATAATCGTCTTCGGAACGGAGTCCGTGGCTTTGCATAGCGGCTGAAATCTCACGATCAACGCTTGTATCAGCAGAGCGGCCTAGTCGCTCATAAATATGATGGATTGCTCCAGCTTTTTGTGTCGCTTTCTTTTTCCCTATGAAGTGATACCAAAGAAGTGTCATTAGTGTCGCCGCACATACTAAGAGCAATGGGAAAGTACCAAGTTTCACGATCAAGTAGATAGAAATACAAATTCCGACTATTTGCGTGAATGGATAAAAAGGAGTTTTGAAACCAGGGGCGTACGAAGAAATCTTAGCTGAACGAAGGACGATTACTGCTAGATTTACAAGACCAAGTTTCACTAAGACAAAAGCGCTTGCAAGTTTAGCAATTGCCCCTGCTCCGAAAGCAACCACAACGAATCCCATTCCGGCTCCAGTTAGGACTATGCCCCAGACTGGCGTCCCAAATCTGCTTAGCTCAAGAAATCTTGAATTCATGAGTCCATCGCGACTCATGGCCATAGGGTACCGCGCTGCAGCAAGAATACCGGCGTTAGCTGCAGACGCAAAAGCAGCGAGTGCGGCTGCAATTACAAATCCCGCACCAATTGCAGGCATAAAATATTCCGCAGCAGTATGAAGTGGGGCCTGATCGGTTATTAGAGTTTCTGCAGGGACAGCAGCAACTGCAACTAATACCCCGACTGTGTAAACAATCGTGCTTACTATCAACGAGAGTATGACCCCTAAAGGTATATTTTTTGAGGGATCTTCAACTTCCTCTGCAATGCTAGCTACTTTTGTCAAACCTCCATAACTGATAAAGACAAGACCAATTGCAGCAATAAAACCACCTGAGCCACTCGTGAAAAATGGGTCGAAATCACCTAAACCGTTACTAGCTTCAGGAATACCAGCGATCATGTACCAGCCCATAACAGCAAGAAGAAAAGCTACCATGCCCATTTGTAAGGAAGCGCTAGTTTTTGAACCAACGATGTTCAAAATAGTGAAGAAAGCTATGAGGCAGATTGCTGTAGGTTTTGCGGGTAAATCAACTATCAAGTTTAGATATGCGCTCATACCTACTAAAGCGAAAGCGTCTTTCATTACTAAAGAAACCCAAGTAGATACTCCGCTGAGGGTACCTCCCGCAGGTCCAAGTGCCCTTGCTAGAAAATAGTAAAGACCACCTGCGCGAGGCATAGCTGTAGACAGTTCGGAAACGCTTAACATCGCTGGTAACGCAAGAAGACCAGCGACTAGGTATGCAAGAACCGCTGATGGTCCGGCTTTATCGACCGCAAAGCTTGGAAGGAAGAATAAACCAGCACTAATGGTCCCACCTGTACTTAAGACGAAAACATGTCGCAGTCCTAATGACCTTTTGAGATCTGAAGAGGTTGAGTCCTTTCCGGCCATGTGAAATCTTAGCAATTCTAAATAGCTAATGATAATATCAGGAAAAGATTTCAATGATTTGATCTCCGAAGCGATCGATCATTACTGAACTGATTTGGGGGATTCGGCTTAAATCCTGGAGTGTTTTGGGTTCCTGAGAGATTATTACTTTAATAACTTCATCAGAGAGTACAAGCTCAGGCGTGGAATCATTTGCTTTCGCTATATTCTCCCGTAATCTATCTAATTCCTTGGCATTACTCTTGCCTGTGTTGTTATGAAGGCTTTGATGAACTGAACTTCCTAAAGGTTTCCGATCCTTTCGGATCGTTTCAACTTTAACCTGTTTGCCACGACCGAAATTGAGTGGTGTAGGGTCCAAGAGACTGTTGATTTCTTTGATATAAATTGATGGTTTTCTGTTTCGTTTAGTTCCCAGTAAACGATTTCTGGCCCATGAGATATGAAGTTCTTTCTCAGCGCGTGTCAATCCAACAAAGAATAGACGCCTTTCCTCATCTTGAGCAGAATCGGTTCGAGCATGAGCAATGGGGTGAAATCCTTCCTCAACCCCGCAGAGATGAACAATCTTCCACTCCAGTCCTTTCGCCGCATGAAGCGTCAGAATTTGAACATGATCACTCTCGTCTGATGCAACTTCAGCATCGGTATCAGTGGCAACTTTATATTTGATTCTCTGCTCTTTGAAAGTTTCTAATATTGGTGATATCTGAGCGTGAGTTCTCACTAACACTGCTTGGTCGCCGAACGTAATGGATTCGCTTAATAACTCTTTGATTAAATTTGCAATGCTTTGCGCCTCTGCGTATTCATCTTCTACCGCCCTGATAGTTGGCAATCGCCCTTTTGGTATCCGAGGTACTAAACTTTCCATGTTATGAAGAAGTGAAGTGGCTGGAGCTAATATTTCCGGAGTTGATCGAAAATTATCTCTTAAAGTAATGGTCTGTGAATCCGGGAAAAATTCTTGGAAATTATTTAGAAATCTTGAATCTGCCCCATTCCAAGAATAGATAGCTTGACAAGGGTCCCCTACAACGGTTAAAGAACTCTTAGAACTTAGCCAGGCTTGAAGGAGTCCGAATTGTAAAGGATTTACATCCTGAAATTCATCAACGAATAAATCTCTATATTTCCAATGACGAGACTCGGCATAGCTGATGTCTTCAGCCAGATATTCAATCGCGAGCTGGATAATATCATCGAAATCAATAAAGTTTCCCTTACGCTTTAAGCTCAAATACTTCCGGAAATGCTCTGCCACAGACGAAAATGGAACCAAATCTATGCGTTCAGCTTTTTCAGCTTCGCCTATGTAATCTTCAACTGAAATTCTTTGTGCGGTAGCCCAATTGATTTCACCTAGGACAAAATTCCGTTCGGTATTCTCATATTTATCTGGCAAGACTCGGTTAACGTAACCTGAACGATTCGTAATAAGTTCAGGTTGCTCTCTAATTCCAATGTCTTTCCATCTTGCCTTAACCTGCTTGTAAGCAATTGAATGAAATGTTCCAGTATGCACTGAGGAAGCTTCTCCTAATGATCCCAGCCTACTTTTAACTTCTCGCGCTGCCTTGTTCGTGAATGCAAGACAAAGTGAGTGAGCGGGTTCTATTTTTACGGCATTTATCTGATAGGCGATGCGTTGAGTAAGGACTCGAGTCTTACCAGTGCCGGCACCAGCAAGTATTCGCAGCTGACGTGCATCAGAACGGATAGCTGCAAATTGATCATCTGTTATGTTGCTATTAAGAAACTCCACGGGATGAGACTACCGTGTAAATCTGCCAAGTATCTAGTGAAGAAGCTAATGGCTACTAATAACGCAGTAGAGTATGGCAACATGGCATACGAAAAACTATCGTTAAATGAGGACGAAGCCATTACTTTAGAGCTCCGCAAGCATCCGGTAGCCCTAGCAAAATCAGTCATAGGCATCATTGCCGTATCCGTGGTCCTTATCTTGCTTTATGCGCTAACAAATATGTGGTGGTTCCTCCTCACTTGGACGTGGTTCGGACTTCTTCTATTTGCGCGTTACTTAAATTACAGGCAAGAAAGACTCTTTGTAACTAACCAACGAGTTGTTTTCAAGCACGGAATTTTTCATACCCGTACTTACGATATTCCATTATCTAGAATCTCGGCTGTTAGCTCGTATCAAAGTATCATCGGACGAATTATAGGATACGGTTCGATAAATATTGAACACTCCGAAGTTAAAAGAACAACGTATCAGTTGGTTCCCAAGCCAGAACTCATCAAGAGAGTAATCGCACAGCTCACTCAATAAATTAAGTTCAAGACTGCCATACCTCGGTTTGAAATAAATGTATCTTCGGTAAAGAATAGACAAGAACATTCAGGAGGTCACAATGGGTCCATTAGAAGGTAAACGAATTATCGAGATTGCAGGGATAGGGCCGGGGCCGTTTTGCGCGATGTTATTAGCGGACCTCGGAGCGGAAGTAATCAGAGTCGATAGAGCCTCAACGGTCCCAGAAGAAATACCTGACTCACCAAACCTTGACTTACTAAACAGAGGAAGGAGTTCCATCGGGGTAGACCTAAAAGCTCCAAAGGGCGTTGAAACTGTTCTCAAATTAGTGGAAAAATCTGATGCTCTTATTGAGGGCTTTCGCCCCGGTGTGGCGGAGCGACTAGGAATAGGTCCTGATGTTTGTCTTCTCAGGAACCCGAAATTAATTTACGGCCGGATGACAGGTTGGGGCCAGAACGGTACTTATTCCTCAATGGCTGGCCATGACATCAATTACATTGCTCTATCAGGAGTATTAGGCATGATAGGACGTGAAGGTGAAAAGCCTGTTCCCCCAGTTAATCTGATAGGCGATTTTGGCGGGGGAGGAATGCTACTCGCATTAGGAATCTGTGCAGCATTAGTGGAAGTTGCTGAAAGCGAAAGGGGGCAGGTAATTGATGCTGCAATGACCGATGGGTCAGCGCTCTTAGCTACTATGGTTCATTCATTTAAAGCGATGGGTATATGGGGAGACCGTGGAACAAACCTTCTTGATACTGGCGCCCCCTTTTATGATGTTTTTGAGTGCGCAGATGGACAATACATATCGATAGGTTCTATTGAGCCTCAATTCTATTCTGAGCTTCTTCGAATAATCGGACTTGAGAAAAGCGGGAATTTGAAACAAATGGATAGGGCGAATTGGGCAGAAATGAAATCTAAAATTAGCGACTCTATTAGAGGAAAAACTCGAAAGGAATGGGAAGGTTTAATGGAAGGAACAGACGTCTGTTTCGCTCCTGTGCTCTCAATAGATGAGGCCTACGAACACCCTCATAACAAAGAACGCCAGACCTTCATCGAGATCGCAGGCACTATGCAACCCGCTCCAGCACCAAGGTTCAGCAGAACTCCTAGCTCAGTAGCATCACCACCACCTCACGCTGGTCAACACACAGATCAAGTATTAATAGATTCAGGATTCACCACAGATGAAATTGCGTTGCTAAAGGAGGAAAAAATAATCAAATAATTTCTCAAATCGCAACTCTTTAATATCTTGACTCCACAAATGTTCCACTTACCTGCCATCATTGTTATATGACAGTGATAAAAATAAACGCAATTACAGTGCCCAAAGAAATGGGCGAAGAGGTAGCGCAAAGATTCGCCTCCAGAGCAACCTCAGTTGACGACGCAGAGGGCTTTGAGGGCTTTGAACTGATGCAACCTGAAGACGGAAGAAACCAATGGCTAGTCGTTACAAGGTGGGCAGATGATGCCTCGTTTGAAAAGTGGAGATCGTCGGGACAAGCAGCTCATGCTCATAAGCCCGCTGAAGGTACGGATGAGAAACCGTTAGGACTATCAGCAGAATTGTGGCACTACAGCATTTCGGTCACTTCACCAAAGAATAGTTGAGAAATCATTGGGCTTACGAGACCTCCACACAACCATTGCTTTCATTCTAATCATTTCTAATGCAACAACAGGAATTTGGGGGGTTCTCATCGATAAAGAAGTCATAAAGACACCTCGTTTCTTTTGGGTAGTGATAGCCGTTGCACAAACTATCGTCTTTGCCCAAGCTTCTATAGGAGTAGGACTCCAAGCCAAGGAAGGCATTGAACCGAATGATTTCCACTATCTTTACGGATTTTCAATGATAATTGCAATTGCCCTTCTCTATGGATACCGCAATACCATTGGGAAGAAGAAGTATTTACTTTATGGTTTAGGTAGTTTTTTTATAATGGGACTTGGAATAAGAGCTATGTTTCTAGGAACAACGTAATGTGGTCGTTAGCCAAAAATCGAGTACGTGATAGATATGAGAAATAGAAACCACAGCTATTTATTGGTTACAGGCGGAGCAGGATACATTGGCAGCCATACTGTTGTTGAGCTAATGGAGGCTGGCCACAATGTATTAGTGCTTGATAACTTTTCGAACTCATCTAGAGCATCTATTGAAGGAGTCCGAAAGATCTGTGGTAAGGAACCTATCCTCATAGAAGGAAATATTGCAGATGAAGAACTTCTACAAAATATCTTTAAAGAGCATCGAATAGATTCTGTGCTTCATTTTGCAGGACTAAAGTCCGTTGCAGATTCAGTATCTCAACCACTTAAATATTACATTGAGAATGTAGGTTCATCCTTATGTTTGTTTGATGTGATGGAGTGCAATAATGTAAGAAAAATTATTTTCTCTTCATCAGCTACCGTGTATGAACCAGCAGGAGAGCAACCATATTCTGAACTATCACCAACTGGTCCTGGGAACCCGTATGGTAAGACCAAGTTATGTGTTGAGCAGATCCTTCATGGTTTGGCAGTTGCTAATCCAAATTGGGAAATAGGCATCCTACGATATTTTAATCCAGTTGGGGCACATCCATCAGGTCTTATTGGGGAAGATCCCAAGCAGTATCCAAATAACCTTATGCCCTTAGTTATGCAGACAGCTATCGGGAGACGAAAGAAACTAGAGATTTACGGTGATGACTATGACACGCCAGACGGAACATGTATTAGGGACTATATACACGTTTTGGATCTCGCAAGAGGCCACTTATTAGCATTGGAATATCTAGAAAGACATCCAGGGATTCACTATTGGAACCTCGGAACCGGGAAAGGAATCTCAGTGAAAGAATTAGTGGAACAGGCTAAAGAAATAACCGGAACTGAAATAGAAACACAGGTTGTGGCTAGACGTCCAGGAGATAGCCCCATAGCAATAGCTGATCCCAGAAAAGCTAAAGAAGAATTATTATGGCATCCTGAATATTCTTTGGTAAACATGTGCGCTGATCATTGGAACTGGCAACGGCACCACCCTGATGGATATCAATAGCCCAAAACGCGCTCTAAGTAAGAGTTAGTGAAGTGCCCATCTGGGTCCAAGGCCTGCCTCGCCTCAGTGAATTCATTCCATTGTGGATATAGCTTAACTAAATCTGAAGAATCAAGATTATGAATTTTTCCCCAGTGAGGTCGTCCAGCAAATTGGCGCATAGCCTTTTCTACTTCGTGAAAGAAAGCTCTAGACTTCGCGTGGTTGTATAAATGAATTGCAATGAAGCCAGTGTCTCTTCCATTGGCCATAGAAAGAGGAATATGGTCGGCGCCCAATGTTCTGATTTCTACTGGAAACGTAACTGGGATACGCAACCCTTCAGTTATATGCCGAACCGCTTCAAATGCATCAAATAATTGCTCTCTAGGAACTGCATATTCCATTTCTATAAACTTGACCCTACGCTTAGAGCAGAAAATTTTATGACTGATATCCACACGTGTAGGTCTATCCCCCTCTTTGGTTAGCAACTGCATTGACCTATTTACAGTGCCAGGAAACCGCAACCAAAACCGGTTTAGTAGGTCAAACCCTAAGTTGCGAATAATTTCATCGTTAACGAACTTAGAAACTGTTTTAACCCTAGAAGGAAAAGAATTTGTCTTGTTGCATATCTTTATTTCAGCAATATCCGTGTAAGGAAACCAAAAGAACTCAACAAAGTCAGAACTTAATTCCGCGTGCTCAAAGCGGGAAATGATCTCAGGTAACCTTGCAGTGAACTCTGTCAATTCCAAATTAAAAGACCTAACACACTGAAGCGTTACACTAACTACGATTCCCAAAGCACCCAATGAAACCTTAGAAGCTTCAAAAAACTCAGCATTCTCTGATTCAGAGATGTCAACTATTGACCCATCTCCGGTGACAATTCTGATTCCCACAACAGCAGAACTGATTGAGTTAAAAGTAATACCAGTACCATGTGTTCCAGTCGCGATAGCTCCTGCAATACTCTGTGAATCAATATCACCTAGATTAGGTAGGGCCAAACCTAGTTTGTGTAATTGCGCATTTAAGTCAGAAAGAATTATTCCAGCGCCTACAGTAACTTGAAGTTTTTCTTTATCTATATCCAAGATGGAGTTGAGGTCCTGCAGAGAAACCAAAAATCCATCAGTTGACCCAATCGAACTGAAGCTGTGTCCATTACCGATTGGCCTAACTTTAAGTCTCTTTGCAACGCCTAAACCGACAATCTCACTTATTGCATTTTCGTTATCGGGCCTCAGAACACTATGTGGATACGACGTTTGATTTCCAGCCCAATTCAACCACTTATCAGTCAAAAGCAAACTCCCAAAATTCCATTATAAAATAAATGCAACTACCAGTCACGAAGGTCTACCTTCCATTCTTCCAGGACGTAGCCGTCTTTAACCCCAAGCAACTTAGGATGTTTTGCAATCGTCGGATCTACATGCGGAACACGAAGTTTGATTAAATCTCCAACCTTTAATTCAAGTTCGCTTTCCGGTTCTACTGGCCTAATCGTTGCATGCTCATCAGAACAGAACTCCACAACGCCACCTTTGAAACTTGGCTTTCCGTAATCCATAGAAAATGATTTAACTCCAGCGTCGCAAACTGCTCTTCCTTTATTTAGATCCTTTGAAATTATTGTTGAGACTATCGACAAGCTTTCTTCGAACGGAAGGTCAAGAGTCCCATATCGACTATCCATAAAGAGAAAGGAACCTGCTTGGATTTCTGTCGCTAATTCATTGAGGTCAAAAGTTCCAGTCCCACCGGCAGAGATAATGTCCCCTCCAGTAATTGAGTGAGCAGTTCCAAGTACGTGCATCGCTTTACGAACCCCCTTTTCCCGCTGGGATCTATCCTTGGTGAACATTAGGTGCCCTTCATATCCCATAACGCCACGAATATCTAAACCTTTTCGCTTAGCATGAGAACAAAGATGCTCCACCTCGGTTATGTCGCACCCGCATCGAGGTAGCCCAACGTTCACATCAATTAGAACACGACGAATGCCGGCTTCGCAGGCCGCATCAATTGTTTCAATAGAATCAACAGCAACAGTTAAATCAGCGCCTTGTTCGACCACGGAGCTTAGCCCAGATACATCCAGGGATTCGTTAGCAAGTAAAAGGTCGTCCCCGAACCCTGCAGTTATCATTCCTTCAATTTCTCTTATAGTTGCACAGCAAAATTTTGAATACCCAGCCTGCTCTAGTATCGAAGCGATGGAGGTTGATTTGAATGCCTTTACATGAGGTCGCAGCATTAGGCCAGGCTTAATAGCTTGCATTCTTTCAAGATTCTTATAAAAAGTATCAAGCTCAATTGCTAGAAAAGGGGTCCGAAAGTCAGTTAGTTTGCGCACGAGGCGAGGTTACATAAATTACATCGCAGCTGCAATGCCTAGGTCAGCAAAACCCTTTTCCTCATAATTGCGTCGGAACATTTCTCTGAGCTCAGTTGCTTGTTTGTCATATTCAGAGCTGTTATCCCAAGTTCCTCTAGGATTTAGAATCTCATCAGGTACACCCTCACAAGTAGTTGGCATACGTAAGTTCAAGATGGGTTGAGAGACAAGTTCGCTCCCATCAAACTCGCCCGAAAGTGCAGCGTCAAGTAATTTTCGAGTGTGTTTGAGAGACATCCTTTGTCCGACGCCGTGTGGTCCACCTGTCCATCCTGTGTTTAAGAGTATGCATCTTGTATCGTGTTCAGACATACGCTTGGCAAGCAGTTCGGCGTACACATGGGGCTTTTGTGACATAAAGGGACCTCCAAAGCATGCAGAGAATGTGGCCTGAGGCTCTGTAATACCGACTTCCGTACCAGCAAGCTTTGAAGTAAAGCCAGTAACAAAATGGTACATAACTTCTTCCGGACTGAGAATAGATACTGGAGGTAATACTCCAAACGCATCAGCTGTAAGCAGCACGATGGTTTTAGGATGAGGGCCTGCAGCCCCCTCAGCTACACCAGGGTTGCAAGTTAGAGGGTAGGCAAAACGAGTATTTTCAGTTCTGGACCCATCAAATAAATTAAATTCCTGAGGATTTGTGTCTTCAATACGTTTGCCTTCCAAAGGAGGCACGTTTTCAATCAGAGTGCCTTTCATGCTAAGAGCAGCAGCGATAACTGGTTCAGCTTCCTTGTCGAGATCAATAAGCTTTGCGTAACAACCATCTTCAAAATTTGATACGCCAAGGTCAGTCCAGACGTGTTCATCGTCCCCTATCAAAAGTCGATTAGGGTCAGCAGATAGGGTCGTCTTTCCAGTCCCTGAAAGCCCAAAGAGAATAGCGCTATCGTTATCTGGCCCAACATTGGCAGAACAATGCATTGAAAGTTGATCTTTACTCGGCAAAACGTAATTCATAACAGTGAACATGGTTTTTTTATTAACACCGCAATAGTCAGCGGGTCCTACAACTAAAGCAACGCGGTTAACAATATCCATGATTACAGCGCGGTTGGATTTAGTTTGGTCTCTTTCGGGTTCCGCTATAAAAGACGGAACATTCAGGATTGTCCATCCTGTTTCAGGCCGGTCCAAATCATCACGGACGGCTTTAGGAAACATAATGTTACAGAAGTAGGCATGGGTCGCATATTCGCCAATGAATCTATATGGTTCTGCAAATTCGGGATCCCAACCGCAAAAGACATCTGTCACATAGAGACTTCCCTGTTTGTTATTCAGGTACTCAACCACACGCGCGAAAAGCTTATCAAAAGCTAGTGGTTCAAATTTAGCAAAGCCATCTTTCCACCAAATAGTACTTTCTACCTCTGGTCGAGCAACAGCGAAAGTGTCATCTACTGGACGGCCGGTGCAGGTTGGATCACTGAAGTAGACAAGTGGACCTTCTAGACCAAGTGAAGTCGAGAAAGCTTTTTGTTCATTCGTATCTCCTTCAAGTGAGACGCGGCCTTTATCGTTCTCAATAGCTGCATAAAAGAGTTCATCTTGTGATAAACCGTAATGAAGCGTCACATTCTCAATACCAAACTGAGTTGATAGCGCTTGCTCAATTTTGTTCTTGGGGTGATCTGTCATTCTATTCAACCTCGTTATCAAACTTTATTGTAGGAAATCTGGTGTTCCCATATCTACTTCGGACCCTAAACGGAGATTAGTAGCCATTCCTATGTCATCAAGTTCAAAAATTACGCGCTGACCTTGTCGGAGCATTCTAAAGATAGAACCTTCAAGGGCATTAGGAGACAGTTCGTATTCAGTGAAATTACGTTCAGACATAACCACGCCGTCCTTCGTTCCTGGGTCGTATGACTTGATGACTCCTTGCACATTTTCTCCCAAATGAGACTTAGTTAGTTAAACAATAACTGACTTGAACCAATAGTTGCGAACCGTTAACACTTTTCAGGGATTTAACTAATTTCGGCAAAAGTAATTTAAAGTCGCCTTTCGTCTTCAGGTATTAGTACCATTTCATTCGTGGAACAACTCGAATCTTTCTCAATTGAACAAATACGAGACGTCATCCTTAAATATGATGAATGTCTCAAACTACATTGCGAGAATCTTAATTCGTTAAATGTATACCCTGTGCCTGATGGTGACACTGGAACAAATATGTCATTTACCTTGAGGTCGGTAGTTGAAGAGCTTATGAGTAAAGAGCATACGCCCGAAACGCAGTGGGAAGCGATACGTCATGGAAGCCTCATGGGGGCTAGAGGTAATTCGGGTGTTATTCTCTCGCAGATTCTTCGTGGCTTAGCGGATAGTTTCTCTTCGAAAATAGAGATAGGGAAGGATGAAATTGCTGAAGCTTTACTACACGCTTCCCAAGCTGCGTACGCTTCAGTTCTAAAACCAGTAGAAGGGACAATACTAACTGTTTCAAGAGAAATTGCTGAGAAAGCAAAAGAATTATCAACAAATGAAATTTCACTAACGTCATTCCTTGCAGAACTAGTTACTGAAGGTGAAGCTTCACTAAATCGAACACCAGATCTTCTCCCTGTCCTAAAAGATGCAGATGTCGTTGATTCAGGCGGAGCAGGGTACCTTCTGTTGATTCAATGCTTCCTTAACCTAGCCGACGGAACTGAGATAAAGCCACCGCCGAAAGCAAATGTTGCAACGGTTGGCATGACTCCAGTTCGCGAGAAAAGAGAAGACGGAACTTTAGATGTCAGTGAGTTGCGCTACGAGGTTATGTTTTTCCTAGATGCACCGGATTCCGAAATTGAGCAGTTTAAAATTGACTGGCAGGGCGTCGGAGATTCAATAGTCGTTGTTGGAGGAGATGGCTTATATAACTGTCATATTCATTCAAATGATATCGGTGCATCGATTGAAGCAGGAATTCGAGCAGGTAGACCTTATGACATAAGAGTCACTGATTTACAGGAAGAGCTTTTCCACACTGAGGACCATATAGAAATAGGCGGGGCGAGTCAGGTTATTTTCCCCAATCCGCGTTCCGAGAACACAGCCATAGTTGCCGTTGCAGCAGGAAAGGGCCTTCAGCAGATTTTTGCATCAATGGGTGTTAACGCAATCGTCACTGGCGGGCAATCTATGAACCCATCAGTTAAAGATTTGCTTGAAGCAGTAGAACAGATTGAAGCTGAAGAAATCGTAATTCTGCCCAATAACAAAAATATCATCCCTGTTTCTGAACAAGTTAATGAGCAAGTAAATAAAAATGTTTATGTCACACCCACTAGGAGTATCCCTGAGGGATTTTCAGCTCTATTGGCGTTTGACCCCGCCGCAAATGCAGAAACAAATTTCCTTGCTATGACTGCTATGGCTAAGTCAGTTATTACAGGAGAAATCACCCAAGCTGTGCGTGAAAGTGAAACAGAAGTAGGCAAAGTATACGAGAATGATTGGATTGGATTAGATAAATCCGGAGTTAGAGCAATCGAGAAGAGCCTCAGTGAAGCAGCATTTGGTCTTTTACGAGCTATTGTCAAAGAGGATCATGAGATACTGACAATTATTGAAGGTCAAGATTGCCCTGCAACGGTCACAAAAGAGCTCGTAGCCTGGCTTTCAGATACTAAGCCCAGTATTGAAGTGGAGGTGCACAACGGTGGACAGCCTCTTTACCCATACTATTTTGGTATTGAATGACTAAAACGTCTCCCTTCAGACTGAAGACTCGAATGCCAATATGGTATGAGCTCAGAACCCGGTTCGGACTCATAACAGTAACTGATGTCTGATTCAACAAGCCCGCTAACTCTTTCAAACTTTGAAGAAATCCCTCTTACGCGACTTAAAGGCATAGGGCCAAAAAAAGAAAAAGCGCTGAAGTCCCTAGGAATTTCCTCAGTCCTCGATATTTTGATGTACTTTCCACGGCGCTATATCGATAGAACGAATGAGGCAAAAATCTCATCCTTGCAAGTTGGTGATGAAGGAATGATTCTTGTGGAAGTCATCAATGTGAACAAGCAAAGAACTCGTAATAGAAGAGTTATAGTTACCGCAACCGTTACAGATCAAACAGGTAATGTGACAATAACGTTTTTCAATCAGCCATGGAGAGAACGACAACTTAAAGTAGGGTCCGAGGTAATTATTTTCGGCAAGCTAGATCAGTACAGAGGTGAGTTCAGAATGGTGAACCCTGTTGTCGACCTGATCGGCGACAAAACAGGAAGATTCATACCTGTATATCCGCAGTCAGGTAAAGCTGGTGTCTCTACTTGGGAGTTCGCTAGCTGGATTAAAGATGCTCTTGACAAATCTAAAGCTCGGGGTTTTGCTGAACCATTAACAAAAAGTATTAGAGAAGATCACGGTTTAATAAGTCGCGATAATGCATACTCGTCAATCCACAACCCAGCGAACTTAGGTGAAATGCTAAAAGCAAGAAAGCGTTTGGTCTTTGACGAATTATTACGTATTCAGTTGCTTCTGGTAGCTCGCAAAAGGCAACTAGAATCATCAACTCGCGGCATAAGCCACAGGTTCGAAGAAACGTTTTTTAATAAATTATTAGCTCAACTACCATTTAAACCGACAAATGCCCAACTAAAGGCAATCTCAGAAATCTTTGATGATCTTCATGCCGTTCATCCCATGCATCGCCTACTGCAAGGAGATGTAGGTTCAGGAAAAACACTTGTGGCAATCGCTGCCTTGATTTCCGTAGTCGAAGGCGGTAAACAAGGAGCAATTATGGCACCCACTGAGGTTCTTGCCGAACAACACTTTACCGGCACGAAAGAATTATTAAATAACTTTTCACTGCCTGATTCAAGCAACCTAATGGGTGAAAGGTTATTGAAAATAGCGTTATTGACAAGCCAAACGTCAGAAAAGGAAGCCAAAGGAATACGAACACAACTAGCTCAAGGAGAGATTGACATCATCGTGGGAACTCATTCTCTAATTCAAGACTCTGTGGACTTCCATGACATCGGCCTGACAGTGGTTGATGAACAACATCGTTTCGGAGTTGACCAACGAGCGGCTCTGCAAAATAAAGGCAGTGCTGGGACAATTCCGGATCTACTGGTAATGACAGCTACCCCAATCCCGAGGACAGCAGCAATGACTGTGTACGGAGACCTGGATGTTAGCACTCTGGATGAACTACCCGAAGGGCGAATACCAATCATTACCAAAAGAATCCCTGACAGCAAGGAATTATGGGATGAAGTGAAACGAGAAGTGGACAAGGGTCATCAAGTATTTATTGTCTGCCCTCTAATAGATGAGAATGAAACTATTGACACATCTTCAGTAGAAACCACATATCAACGATTGCGAGATAATGAACTTAGCGGAGTGTCTCTCGGCTTGTTGCATGGAAGAATGCAAGCAAGCGAAAAGCAAAGCACCATGGAGCTATTTCGCAATAGAGAGTTAGATGTTCTGATATCTACGACGGTTATAGAGGTCGGAGTTAATGTTCCAAACGCAACAATGATGATCATTTTAGGAGCTGAGAGATTTGGTATTGCTCAGTTGCATCAATTACGAGGAAGAGTAGGGAGAGGATCAGTACAATCAACTTGCTATTTGGTCAGCGACTCTCAGACACCTGAAACGGTGACTCGACTCCAAGCTCTTGAAGAGTCAACGGACGGCTTTCACCTAGCTGAGGTCGATCTTGAAATTCGTGGCGAAGGAACATTAATGGGAACTGAACAAAAGGGTAAAAACGACCTAAAGATTGCCTCTCTCCGAAGAGATAAGGAATGGGTTGAGCACGCAAGGAGCGTAGCAAAATCCCTATTAGACTCATCGCAGAAAGTCCAAGATATTTCCCTACTCGTTGAAGAAATGAATCTGTTTTTTAAAGAAGAAGAAGTAGAATATCTATTTAAATCATGAAACAGCCCTCTTTATCCGAGCCTGACTCTGTCACAGTAGCAAAGATACTCACAGGCGCTTTCCATGGAGACCCCTTCTTCAGGTGGTTATTTCCTGGTCAAAGTCATGAAACGTGTCTACGGAAATGGTGGGAATTTCTATCATTACATTCAGGCGAAAACCCTAAATGTGCTTTAAGTTGCGATAGAGACGAGTCCTCTGCGTCAATTTGGACCAAACCCATACATGACTCAATAGACCGTGATCCCCATGATGAACAAAACGACTTTATAGATCTAATGTATGAACTCGTGAACGATAGGATTTCCCAAGTACTAGAAGCGTTTTCAGAGGTAAATGCCAATCACCCTCAAGAACCTCATTGGTACCTTCAAGCAGTTGGGACGATACCTCAGATGCAAGGAAAAGGAAGAGCTGCAAAATTGCTTCAACCTATCCTTGAGATTTGCGATTCTGAGGGGGTAGGGGCTTATCTTGAATCAACAAATCCTCGAAACATATCTTTTTATTACCGACTGGGGTTTGAAATAAAGAAAGAGTTGGTTCTTGATGCTGGGCAAGCGGCTCTTACGTGTATGTGGCGAGAGCCAGTTTAGATGCCATCGTCGCCGATCACTATGTCCCACCTATCAAGGCAATCCTTGCAGCGATAAAACACAACCATGTCTACTTCCCAACCGGAATCTGGCTCTTTGCTCCCTAGATAGCACCTTCCGCCACAGTCAACACAGGTAATTTCTGCAGGTAATTTCATCGGAGTCCTTTCAGGAGAAGATAACGTAATTTAACATGCGGGTCATATCTGGAGAAGGAAAAGGACGAAAGCTTATAAAACCTAGTGGCGACCAGATTAGACCCACGAAAGACAGAGTAAAGGAAGCAATCTTCAACTCTCTCCACAGTTACGCTCTAATTTCTGATAATACATTCCTTGATCTATTCTCAGGCACCGGATCACTTGGAATAGAAGCATTGTCACGTGGGGCAAAATCAGTGGTATTCACAGATAATCATGATGAAGCAATTAACTGCATCTCGTTAAATGTCGAAAAATTTGGCTATAGCTCGGAAACGCAAATACATAGAATAGATGCGTTGAGTTATCTAGAAAGAAAACTCTTTTTCGATGTTGTTCTATTGGATCCTCCATATGGTTTTGATGACTGGAAGCAAACACTTGCATTAATTGAAGCGCGAATAATAGTAATTGAGAGTTCAAGAGCGATAATTCCTGATCACAAATGGCGAACTATTAAGAGCCAAAAATATGGTCAAACTCATTTGTTAATAGCAACAGACTCTACAAAATCGGCATAAGTGCTGAAGTTTCTGCATGGATACGGAAAAAATAGCTTGATCCGCAATAGCTGAACCAAAATCTGAGGTAGATTTATCAAATGGTACTTGCAATCTACCCAGGGTCATTTGATCCCGTTCATCTTGGACATATTCGAGTAGTCGAGACTGCAGCAAATATATTTGATGAGATAATAGTAGTTGCAATGCAGAACAGAGAGAAAGAGGGTTTCTTATCTCTTGAAGATAGAAAAGAATTGCTCAAAACAAGTTTCGAACATCTTGATAATGTGAAAACGGACTCCTCTTCAGGCCTTGTTGTTGATGTAGCCAACAATTTCAATGCTAAAGCAATTATTAAAGGCCTCCGATCATCAGGTGATTTTGAAATAGAAATGCAGATGGCCCAAACAAATAAAAAAATCTCACATATAAACACAATATTTATCCCAACAGACCCAGAGTACTCCTACATTTCAAGTCGATTTATTCGTGAGATAGCATCCGAAGGCGGAGACGTTTCTAGTTTAGTCCCCGAGATTGTCTCTGAGTTTATTAACAAGGAATCTAATAGCAATGAGTGAATCAGATCAAAGCGATGAAGGCGCATCCTTCGAATCAGCGGAGCCATACGAAGCACCAGAAGTTGAACGCTTAATACAGGGACTAATTAATGTTGTGGAGGCTGCTCGCCCCGTTCCCTTATCCTCATCCTCAATGGTCAACAAAGACGAAATTATTACAGTCCTTAATGACATCTCAATCCGGTTGCCAGACGAGATTCGTGCAGCTAGATGGTTGCTCAAACAAAGAGAAGACTTTCTCTCGAGAACTCAACGAGAGGGAGACGAATTAATTGATTTAGCCCGAGCGCGAGCAGGCCAAATGGTTCAGAAATCGGAGGTTGTAAAGGCAGCAGAGGTACAGGCTCGGAGAATAATTGAAGAAGCTCAGTCTGAGGCTCAGAGGCTTCGACTTGAAACAGAAGATTTTTGCGATCAAAGACTTGCAAGCTTCGAAGTTGTTTTGAAGAAAACGCAAAAGGTAGTAGCAGATGGAAGAAGTAAGCTGCAAGGGGACCCCCTTGCAGATCTAAAAGAAGCACATGGGGCTGAGTCCCAGGGGGCAGAAATAGAGCAAGGCCCTGAGCTATATGATCAGGATGAAATTGAATAACGAATCCGTAGGCTCAACGGACCTAATCGTAGATATCCCAAAACTGCTAAGAAGCCCGGGTGAGGTAACAAATATAGTGTCGTCCTGGGATATCGATTCCGTACAAACGGCCTATTCCAAGGCGGTACTCATGCATTTGGAGATAGCACTTGAAGCTATCTCGGATAGGATCACTGTCACCGGTAAATTGAAACTTCACTGGACTTCGCAATGCCGAAGATGCCTAGAAGCTACGACAGGGGAGACATTGATTGAAATCCATGAAGTATTTGAAGAAGGTGCATCTGAAGGAGAAACGTTTGAACTGCCTGTTGGCGAAAAGCTTGACTTGAAACCGATGTTGTCAGAACAAGCAATGCTCAACCTTCCACTCGCAGCTTTGTGCTCTGAGTCGTGTAAAGGGCCTCCTGAAACAAAGTTCTTTATTCATGCGAGTGGTTCAGCCGTCAAAGAAAAGAAAGACCCAAGGTGGGCTATTTTGGACCAGCTGAAATTGCCCGAGGATTAAGTTTCTGATTCTAGGTGCAAGAAAGTCAGCTTTTCGGTAGGATCTAAGCTTCGCAAGTTCAGCTTGTAAAAGAGGAATTGGATAAAAGCATGGCAGTACCAAAGAAGAAAACATCAAAGTCTAAAAGTAGGAGCAGAAGGAATTCTGCTTGGAAACTTCATGCTCCGTCCCTTAACCAGTGCCCACGATGTGGAGCAGCAAAGAGGCCTCACCATGTTTGTGGTAATTGTGGCTGGTATGACGGCCGTGAAGTCGTTGAGGTTTAGTCAGAACACAAATAATGGCTGAAAAATCTCTACCAATAGCAGTTGATGCAATGGGTGGCGATTATGCACCTGAACAAATTATTGAGGGCGCAAGGTTGGCTCTTGAATTTGATATACCTGTTGTGCTTTTCGGCACTGAAGAAGCTTTAGCCGGCGTCGTCGATCTAGAGACGGTCTTCGTCTCGCAGGTTATCGGAATGGATGAGGACCCGGGTCAAGCCGTCCGACGAAAAAAAGATTCATCGTTGGTCCGAGCAGCGGAATACGTAAGAGATGGTCATGCTTCCGCCATGATAAGTGCTGGTAATACCGGAGCTACTATGGCATCTGCCTTGTTGAGGATGGGGAGGTTGAAGGGTGTCTCTAGACCTGCAATAGCAACCCCGATCCCAACATTAGAAGGGGACCACCCTGTTATCCTTCTCGACTCTGGAGCCAATGCAGAATGCCAAGCCGAGTGGCTCCTTCAATTTGCAGAGATGGGCGCAGTCTATGCACGTGACAGATTTAATGTTCAGAAACCTAAGATAGGACTTCTTTCAATTGGGGAAGAAGCTGGGAAAGGGAATTCGCTTGTAAAGGAATCATTCGAGATCCTGAACTCAGGAAATTGGGAAGCGAGAAGCCAAGCAGAATTCATCGGAAATGTCGAAGGAAGAGACTTAATGAGCGGGGTTGCAGATGTTGTTGTGACTGATGGTTTTACTGGAAATGTTGCCCTCAAGACCCTAGAAGGCACAGCAAAAGCAATAGTCTCAGCCTTGCTCTCAGCATTCGAAAGTTCTGAAGAAGCTAGAAAAGGGTCTGAACTCCTAGCTCCATCTCTTCTTCCTCTTTATCAGAAATTAGATCCTGACTCTGTGGGTGGAGCGGTCTTATTAGGCGTAAAGGGAATCGCAATGGTCAGTCATGGTTCCTCATCAGCAAATGCAATCCTAAATGCAATCAAAACAGCAAACGAGCTTTTCCAAGACAATCATGTTGAAAACCTTCAGTCTGTTCTTCTGCCATAGAACTAATTTCTTACGGACCTTCCTCACAGTTGTTGTTTGAGTCACTATTATCAAGAACATAAAACTAAATGACAGGAACGTATGCCAGCTGAAACTCACATGGAACAAGAACCTATAGGTAGAGAATCAATTCTGCAATTAATCAAAGATCGGTTAGGGGAGATTCTGGAAATAGACCCCAACATAGTTAACGAGGGGGATTCTTTCGCCGACGATTTAGATGCTGACTCACTCGCCTTAATAGAGCTAGTTGAAGCAATTGAGGAAGAACTAGCTGAAAGATCAGTTGATTTCAGGATCGATGATGAAGATCTAGAAGACCTTAAAAGCGTCAGAGATGCCGTCGACTATGTCTTTAGTCGATTGAACTGATTTTCCTTGATTTCTGACCAAACTAAACATTTTGCAAAGTTAATTCATAAAAAATTCAATAATATGACTCTCTTAGAAGAGGCTTTGACTCATAAATCTTGGTCAGCTGAAAATGAAGGAACAGGGCCCAACGAGAAATTAGAATTTTTAGGCGATTCTGTTCTTGGTCTCATTGTCACAGAACATATTTATGCGACCTACCCAGAATTAACTGAAGGGCAACTCTCACAATTAAGATCTGTTATCGTTGGAAAGAATTCATTGAAGAGAGTGGCCAAGGAGCTAAACCTTGGTTCCTATCTCAAACTGGGTAATGCTACTGTTTCCGATGCTCTACTCGAAGATGCCATTGAAGCTATAATCGGCGCAATTTACCTTGATGATGGGTGGTCGAGTGCAAAAGACTTTGTTCTAGAATTGCTAGGTTCTCGAATAGATGAATTATCAAAGAAAAATAATGAAGACTATAAAAGCAGGCTGAAAATGATTTTCGAAAAGCAATCTCTTGCTCCACCCAAATACAGCATCCAAACTGAGGGGCCAGACCACGAAAAAATATTCTTTGCAACTGTTCGTGTTGGAGATGAAATTGTAGGGAATGGGCAAGGGAGCAGTAAGAAAGAAGCTGAACAAGTTGCAGCTGGTAAGGCTCTCAAAAGATTTATCAATGAATAAGTTGGAAAATAAGACGCTAAAGTCACTATCACACACAAATTCATAAGGAAGCTATGATTCAACTCCCAGAAATCGAAACAATTCGTAGAGACCTTGAACGAGATTGTGTCGGAAAGAAGATCAAATCAATTGAAGTAGTAAAGGCCAAAGTTGCAGGTGGTCCCAAATCGAAATCAGCTATTGAAAAAGGACAAGAACAGACAAAGGTTGAGTCTGTCGGACGAATAGGGAAGTACCTTTTATTTGAACTTTCTAACGAAATGACTTTGGCTATTGGATTAGGAAGCGGTGGTCAAATACGACGAGTTCCAAATAAAGCTGGGATGGATGCGAAAACCCAACTGATAATTACTTTTACCCAAACTGGGCAAATGCGATTGATTGATCATGTTGGAGAGGCATTCGTAACTCTGCACGAAACCTCAGAAGTTATTGATGACAAACCAGAGCTATTAGAACTTGGTATCGACCCGATTGAGCACTCCCAAAGAATAACTTGGGGAGATTTCGCACATTACTTGCAGTCTAGAAAAGCTAAGCTGAAGACCTTGCTTGTTGATGACTCATTCGTTATTGGAATCGGCCCGATGTACGCTGACGAAATTTTATTTGCAGCTGGACTGAGATATGACCGTTTCTCAGATTCTTTGACTACAAATGAAGTGCGACGACTCTGGCAGTCAATCGTGCAAACTATATACGATGCGGTGAAATACCGCGGATCAAGTATTGAGGGAAGTCTTTATGTTGATACCAATGGTGAAATCGGGTCATTTCAAGATCACCATTCTGTTTTCGAGAAACATGGAGAATTAAGTCCCAGATCGAGAAAACCAATAGTGCGATCCAAATTTGGCGGAATTTGGACCTACTACTGTGAACAGAGCCAGGTATAAAATAAAAAAAAATGAACTACAAACGTGTAATTTGGTTCCAAACCGACTAGTTTCACTCTGTGTTCTTAAAATCAATGACACTTAAAGGATTCAAGTCATTTGCTGAATCAACGACCATAGACTTTGAGCGCGGAGTTACAGTTGTCGTGGGTCCAAACGGTAGTGGTAAATCAAACGTTGTTGACGCTATTGCTTGGGTTCTCGGAGCGCAAGCCCCAGGGTCAGTTCGTTCGCAAAAAATGGAAGATGTCATCTTTGCCGGCACAGCAAAAAGACCAGCGCTGGGACGAGCTGAAGTATCATTGACGATAGATAATGCTTCTAAAGTAATTCCACTAGATTTTAATGAAATAACAATCAGCCGAACATTATTTCGCGACGGCGATAGTGAGTATGCGATGAATAACGTTCCTTGCCGTTTGCTTGATATTCAAGAAATGTTAAGTGATTCTGGGGTCGGTCGTCATCAGCACGTTATTGTTTCACAAGGACAAATCGATGCTGTTCTTAATGCGAGGCCAGAAGATCGAAGATCAATTATTGAAGAAGCCGCTGGCGTCCTAAAATACCGAAAACGAAGAGAGAAATCAGAACGTAGATTGAAATCCACTGAAGAAAATCTTACTCGTCTTCAAGACCTGCTTCGAGAGGTAAAACGTCAGCTCAAGCCTCTTGAGCGTCAAGCAGATGCAGCGAGACGGCACGGATCCTTATTCAGTGAGTTAATGACTTTGAAAAAGTACCTTGCTGGTAAAGAATTAACTGCTTTGAGAGAAGGACTTAACGCTATCCAACTAACCAAAACCGAACTTGCTGCTAATGACAGAAAAATAAAGGCGGAGTTGGAAAGGTTCGATAACCAAATTGATCATGCAGAAAAGACTCTTTCAGACAATGGCTTTGATGAAGGGGCCGATCAATTAGCAGATCTTGAGAGAACGCGGGAGCGAGCAAAGGGATTGAAAGCTCTTATTACAGAGAGAATAGCTAGCCTTAATCAGTCGCTAGATTCTCAAGTTGATCAAGGTGTTGTAGAAACTCTTGATGCAGAGGCGGCCAGACTAAAAGCACAATTAATAGAAACGAATTCTTCGAAACTCGCTCTAGAGCCAGAAACGATGGAACTTAGCAATGAAGAGAGAACCTTTGAACAGCAGCGTTTCGAATTTCAGGGACAAATCGCAACGGAAGTAGAATCAACAAGTAATGCGGCGGCTGAATCACGAGGCCAATTAGCCATAATCAATGCATCGCTTCGCGACTTACAGGACAAGATAATCAGTGTTAAAAAACTGATATTAGAACTCAAAGAAAAAGAAAAAACATCAGAAGGAATAACTAAAGACCTGATAAGCCAAATTAGTGGGATTCAGTCATCGTTGCGTGAAGTAGAAAAAGACAATGTTCATTTAGATCAACGAGTTGAAGGTTTGCGTTCTGAATATATAGAAGCTCAAGAAAAGCATTCTGAAGCTCTACTAGAAAGTAAAGCATGGATTGCACGAGCTGATGCACTTTCTCTGGCGCTTGAAGAATCACGTGAACAAAGTGGAATTGAAACTGTATCTGGCGTTAACGGCGTTATGGGTGCATTTCTTGATTTGATAGACATCGATTCTGGTTGGGAAGCAGCATTCCATGCTGCTGTTGGAAACGTTGCAAATTCAGTCGTCGTTCGTGATATTGAGGTAGCAAAAGAGTCGCTTTGGAAGTTGCGCTCTGAGGGGAAAACAGGTGGTGTAATTATCGCGCAAACTAATTACGTCGCTTCCGTAATTTCCAAATCCTCGCTTAGGGATCATGTTCGGTCTAATCAACCGGAAATTAATGCCTTTCTTGACAATATCCTAACTGGCATTCATGTAGCTGAAGATTGGGAAGCTGCAATAAGTAAAGTTAATGAAAATCCAGATACTGAATTAGTTACTTTGGAAGGAGACTATTTCAACGGTACAAACTGGCGTTTAGCAGCAACATTGACTGGGGCAACGGGCAGCGCTTTGGATGAGGCAGTGAAAAATTCCGAAAGAATGCTTCAGGAAGTTAAACGAAGCAGTGAAGTCGTAGACAATTATCGCCAAAAACTCGAATCTGATGAGGCTAATCAGACTATTGCTCAAGAAAAGAAGCAGAATATATTCCGTCATCTGCAAGAAATGAGAGAGGCGCATTCAAGAGCCGTAAGTGATACCAGGGCTGTTCGTGTGGAGTTGGGCAGTCTAGAAAAACAAGAAATTGCTATGCAGGAAGAAATCAATCAGCAGATACACCTCCAACAGAACCTTGCTGATCAATTGCCTGAGTTAGAGGACCATGAAGCGCAATTAATTGAACGAACACAGGCCATTGAAAACCGGCGCCAAGAGCTAGAAGGTATTGCTGCAAAGTTGGGGGCAAAACGAACTGATATTGACGTCCGACTCGCTTCAATTCGAGAAAGGGAGACGTATCTGAATGATCGTTTGGTGGAAATAGAGAATCGGTTGCTGGGTTACACAAGTGAAAGAGACCAAGCAGAATTACGAAGGGTTACCCTTGAGAAGCGATTACTTCTAGCCAATTTCCTTAGAAAGATAGTCTCAGAAAAAGAAATCACGCTTGAAAGTGATTTGCAGGAATTGAGAGAATCGCGGAGAGAGCAATCACAAATAGCTCAGAAAACAATCGCTCAGCTTGATGAACTCCGCTCTCAAAGAAGTCAAAATGAAAAAAGCCTTATTGAAATCCGAGAGGAAAATCATCGAGCAGAATTAAAGCAATCTGAGTACACAATTAAATTGGAATCAATCACCGACTCCATCAGAAGAGAATTAGATTGTGAGCCCGGTGTTGCAGTCGCAACTGAGATGCCGCTCCTTGAGAGTGCCACTCCTAAGGCCCGAGTGAGGGAGCTTGAAAGAGAACTCAAGATTATGGGCCCTATCAATCCACTAGCCCTTGAGGAGTATGAGGAGCTCAACGCAAGGAGTGAGTTCCTGCAAGAACAACTTGAAGATGTTCGGAACTCAAGGAAAGAGCTAAACAAAGTCATCAAGAGCGTAGATCAAGAGATCGTTGCTGTATTCAGTGGAGCTTTTGCTGATATCAGTATCAATTTCACTAATTTATTTTCAACACTTTTTCCCGGTGGAGAAGGTTCATTAAAGCTCACAGACCCTGATAATCTTCTCGATACAGGGATAGAGATAGAAGCGAAACCTTCAGGTAAGAACATCAAAAAGCTTTCCTTATTATCTGGTGGAGAACGATCCTTAACATCATTGGCCTTCTTATTTTCAATATTCCGGAGCAGGCCGTCGCCTTTCTATGTTATGGATGAAGTGGAAGCAGCTCTTGACGATGTTAATCTGCAAAGATTTCTTCAGCTCGTTAACGAGTTTCGAGATGAGGCACAACTGATCATCGTCAGTCACCAAAAGCGCACTATGGAAACTGCTGATTGTTTATACGGAGTTACTATGAAACCTGGAGGGTCTTCTAAAGTCGTAAGCGAAAGACCAACAAGCCAGAACGAGCCTACTGCCCTCTTTGAAATGGCTGATGCACAAACCGTCAAAACTCATTAACGTTTATTAGTCCGTTTCGCAAAGAGTGACAAGATTCACGACAGGACTATTTGGCCGGATGGGAGTAGAATGTAAGTATTGAGAAGATTGTACGTTTTGTGAATGATGCATATATAAGAAAGGAAGACTGAAATGGTAGAAAATCAGTTTTGGCCTTCTGATCAGGGAGCACCGTATTCGAGCACTCCCCAGCGCAGGCGGTATCCTCGGGTAATTCGCCAACAGGCATACCGAAATAAAGGATCAAGGAAACATTTCTTACTTCTAGGGTTCCTCTTGATCTTGGTCACAGGAATGCTTATTGGGCTGATCATCAATTCTGGGGAATCCAGTACTGCAACAGAAATAGAAGCACCCCCCTCAGATAACTTTTCGGTCTCATCGCAAAGTGTCGAACTGCCTTTTTCTGACAGCTCCGACGAACCTGTCGCAAATGTCGCAGAAACTATAGCTCCCGCCGTAGTTAGAATTGACACTGCTACCGGAACCGGAAGCGGAATCATTTATGATACGAACGGATCGGTGGTTACCAACGCTCATGTTGTATTAGGTTCTGATACGGTTGAGGTCCAACTAGCTGATGGCACTAGAGCAACAGGTAAAGTCCTAGGCTCAGACCCTGCCGTGGACATTGCTATAGTCCAGATCATTGAAGATCTGGACTTTCGAAAAGCTACATTCGCTACGTTGGATACTGTTCGAGTTGGCCAGTTAGCTGTTGCCATAGGAAGCCCCTTCGGGCTCGAACAAAGTGTTACAGCAGGTATCGTATCTGCGGTGAATAGAGCTGTGCCGACCCTAAACGTTGAAACCGGATCACGAACAGTTTTAGAAATGATCCAAACTGATGCTCCTATAAATCCTGGCAATTCTGGGGGTGCCTTGGTTGACCGACAAGGTCGCGTAGTAGGAATGAATACGTTGATTAGGACAGATGGAAATGTTGAAGGGAATTTAGGTGTCGGATTTGCGATACCTACAGACACAATATTTTTGGTAACTGAGAGGTTAGCAAATGGTTTATCACTTGAAAACGGCTTTCTCGGCATAAGTGGCCAAGATCCAACCCTCGGAAGAGCTGGCGCATTAGTGCTTGATGTAGTGCCAGATAGTCCTGCAGATCAGAGTGGCTTGCGGGAAGGTGACTTAATTATTGCTGTTGATGGATCGACGATTCTTGGAATGTCTGAATTAGCAGCGAGAATTCGCTTAACTTCTCCGGGGACATCTATCTCTCTTGCTGTGTTGCGGAATGGCGCAGAAATTTCATTGATTGTAGTCTTAGGGGCGCTCGGTAGTTTCCAATAACTGCGGTTAGTGTAAATGTCATGAAAAGGGTTACTTCAGAACTTGATAAGACACGCAAGAATTTTTCCCTTTTCTCAAAATTGAAGCGAAAGTCTCACTTAAATAGCCAAGTGTGGAGTGAGATAGAAGAAATATTAATTCAAGCCGATGTAGGCGTTGTAGCTACTTCAATGATCATTGAGCAGCTTCAAGAAAAAGCTAAAGAAATGAAACTATCTGCCACGGAGAGCATTATTGACGTTCTAAAAGAACAACTAAAGCAATCATTAATGAAATTAGATTCCGCACTCAATACCGATGCCGAACTCCCTGTCTGGATATTTGTTGGGGTCAATGGAGTTGGGAAGACAACATCAATTGCCAAAGTTGCCAACCTCAAATCTCAAGGAGGTAAAAATATAGTAATGGCGGCTGGTGATACTTTCCGAGCAGCTGCCTCAGAGCAATTAGAGAGATGGGCGGTTGTATGTGGGACTGAATTGATCAAGGGCGCTGATGGGGCTGACCCCAGCTCAGTTATTTTTGATGCCACAGAGCACGCCCATGCGACAAATGCATCATTAGTTCTTGCTGATACCGCTGGAAGGCTACATACCAAGGCAAATCTAATGCAAGAACTGGAGAAAATAGTTAGAGTCGCAAATAAAGGAAAAGGAACTGTTACTGAAATCTTGTTAGTGCTTGACTCAACAGTTGGACAGAATGGCCTGCAGCAGGCGAAATCTTTTGCAGAATCAGTTGACGTTACAGGAATTATTCTTACGAAGTTAGATGGTTCCTCTAAAGGTGGAATTATTTTCGCAATCGCTGAAGAATTAAAAATTCCAATCAAGTTCATTGGTGTGGGCGAAAGTCATGAAGATTTATTCCCTTTTGATGCAGAGGAATTTGTTGAAATGCTCTTTGACTTTCAAGAGGAAATGTAATTCCGTAGAATGTAGTTGACCTCTAGATAGAAGAATTATGTTTGATACCCTGACTGACCGACTTGGAAGTATTTTTGGACGACTAAGAAGTAAAGGGAAGCTCTCTGAATCTGACATTAATTCTGTCATGGCAGAAGTACGAACAGCACTTCTTGAAGCTGATGTAAATCTCCAAGTAGCAAAGAATTTTCAGGCAAGAGTAACAGAACGTAGCGTGTCGAGTGAATTGCACAACGCCCTTAACCCTGCTCAGCAAGTAATAAAAATCGTAAATGAAGAGCTTATCGAGATACTGGGTGGCGAAGCGTTTAGTTTGACATATTCAGATAAACCGCCAACAGTTATTCTCCTTGCAGGACTTCAAGGAGTTGGAAAAACTACAAATGCAGTCAAATTAGCAAAGTGGTTTAAGTCCCAAGGTAGAAACCCCATGCTAATCGCTGCCGACTTGCAGAGGCCTGCAGCTGTAGAACAACTTCGTACTTTAGCTAGCGGCATAGACGTTCCTGTTTACTCTGAAGTCAATGAACCTGTATCAGTTGCTAGAAATGGCTTGAAAGAAGCAATTTCAACAGGCCGTGATGTACTGATTTGTGACACTGCTGGCCGATTAAGCATAGATCAGAAGTTAATGGATGAGATCCAGAATATATCTGATGAGATTAAGCCCCATTACACATTCCTTGTAATTGATGCAATGACTGGGCAAGAGGCAGTAAACATTGCAGGAGCGTTTAACGAAAAACTATCGCTTGATGGGATGATCATTACTAAACTCGATGGTGATTCAAGAGGCGGTGCTGCTCTATCGGCCAAAACAGTTGTTGGCAAGCCTATAGCGTTTGCTTCAACAGGAGAGAAGATAGAAGATTTCGAAGTCTTTCATCCGGACAGGCTCGCTAGCAGGATCCTAGGCATGGGCGACGTTCTAACACTCATTGAAAAAGCCGAAGACGCTTTTGATCAAGAAGAGGCCCAAAGAGCAGCCGACCGATTGCTCACTGGCCAATTCAATCTGGAGGATTTTCTCGATCAAATGCAACAGCTAAAAAAGATGGGTCCTCTACAAAACATTGTGGGGATGATGCCCGATCTTCCTCAAGGGGTAAACCCGAACGATGTCGACGAAACAAGACTTACGCGCGTAGAGGCAATAATTACATCAATGACTTACGAGGAACGTGACAGGCCAGAAATTATAGATGGATCGCGGAGAAACCGAATAGCAAAGGGATCAGGGGCAAGTATCCAGGAAGTAAGCCTTCTGTTAAAACAGTTTAAAGAAATCAAACGCATGATGAAGGGCACCGTAAAGCCTAATAATAAGAGAAAGAAAAAATCATCAAAACGAAGAAAAGGCAAGCAGAATCCAAGAGCCAAGTCCAAAATCGTAGAGGCAGAAAAGTCTTTTGATCTAAGCGAATTCGGTTCCTTTAAGACCTGATTTTTTAGTTATTTTAAGAAATATTGAAATAGACCATTGAAGAACAATTTTTTCTCGGCACAATATGACGATACTAAGTGTGCGTGGAGGTGTGTATCCATACCAAAACCGAATAGGATACCCACTGTCCACAAAGAGTAGCTGAAAGGCCTCAGAAATCAGAAAGAAGAGAAAGTGGCAGTTAAACTTCGTCTTGTACGAACCGGAAAACGAAAACAACCAACATACCGACTTGTAGCAGCTGACAGTCGATCGCCAAGAAACGGTCGGTTTATTGAAATAATAGGTACTTACGAACCCAGGCAAGAACCATCAATAGTAAATATTGACAATGAGCGAGCCATACATTGGCTAAGAAATGGAGCTAAGCCGACAGAGCGAGTTGAGAAGCTCTTAAGAATTTCAGGGGCTTGGGAAGAATTCACTGGAAAACCATTGGAGCCTGTGAACTACCCAGTCGAGGAGTCTGTTGAAGAGCCTGTTGATGAGAAGCCTGTTGCTGAGGAAGAGTCTGCTGAGGAGCCTGTTGCTGAGGAA
>CETY01054708.1_pt1 | contig 87066 bp, 78 predicted proteins | sample 361551 | NCBI WGS metagenome assembly CETY01 (sample SAMEA2623135, study PRJEB7988) | marine metagenome | biome: marine biome (ENVO:00000447); feature: deep chlorophyll maximum layer (ENVO:xxxxxxxx); material: "saline water (ENVO:00002010), including plankton (ENVO:xxxxxxxx)" | depth 45 m | reverse complement strand
ATGAAACATCATGCCCATACTAATGATCCTGAATTAGATACAAATTATGACAGTAAAGGTGATCATTGGTGGCAGCCCGCTCTAGCGGTCCACCGAGGCGATATGGAAAACATTGCTCGACATGCCGAACGAGACCCTGCTTTCTTTGAATCACTCGTCAAAGGAATCACGGTAGCGAAGTTCCTGTCATTAATTCAACTAACCATGGTCATCATGTTTCCACTTGAGACTCTCTTTGTCTGGTGGCTGCCATCCAGAATTGGCTTGTCCTACATTTACATCTATTTCGCTTGGGAACCGCATCGACCAGGAACACAAACTGGGAGATATACCGATACAAGATTTTGGACGATTCCCGCACCTCGATTTCTATGCCATTCCATGCAAACACATGTCATCCACCACATGTACCCAACTATCCCCCATTGGGATGAACCGAAAGCTATGGAAGCTCTCCGACCGTTCATGATTGAACGTGATGTTCCTGGAGCGGAGCGAATCCCTGAGCGCGTACGCTTCAACCCTCTATTGGGCCTAACATCCGAAAACTGAAATCATGAAACATGCATTATGCGTGCTACTAATGCTTTCGATCCTCACTACAGCATGTAGCGAAACGACACCTTCTCAAAATCCGGTTACTGAAAAACCATCCTCAGAAAATAACAAGAATCAAGGGACTACAGCGACTTATGAAGAATCCCAATATTCCTTAAAAGAACTATTTCTAGAAATTGGATATAACAAGCCACAAGAAAATTTTGCACAAGAGATCGTTATGTCATCCGATGTTCCGCAATCAGTTGCAGATGAATGGGTCGAAATCCAAACTAGTTTGAATTCAATCATTGGCTCTTATAACCGTTACATCATGCTGATCACGACTACCAACGAATACTCCCAAGAGATTTTTGATCGCCTATCAGAGGTGGGTTGGGAGAAGGAACTCTCTATCGTAGATGGGCATTTAATAGGTGCTGGTTGCCTCACTGGAAGCGGAACACATTCTGACCCTCCTGACCCATATAACTTATGCATCATGAATTATGAGTTCATTAAATGGCCTCATGAAACGAAACAAGCAAACGAACCCATCGCTGTCCGTAAGGCCATCATTTACCATGGATGGGCGCACGAATATTTCCACCGTTATCAGACCGCGCATACTCTTGATAGAGACTTAGGAACGTCAAAAGATTGCTGTGGACTAAGGAACCCTGTCGAATCACCTGCTTGGTATGTTGAAGGGGCAGCTATTATTTTCCCAGACCTTTGGCTTCGCTATTATTGGAAGGAATTCTCTGCATTTGAAGGACTTTCTTTTGAGAATGTGGCTGTTGAGGGTATGGAACTCGACAGGGTTTACGCTCAGACCAAGCGCGAGATGAACGGGCTTGAACCTGAATCCAGATGCGATGCCTTCACAGCAGATGAAGAAATGCGAGATACCGCTCGTTGTAACTGGGGAATCTTTATCGCCTATCTTGCATACCTTACGTCCTATCAGACCGTGTGGGTCAGCATTATGGAAGATATGAATACTCTTGGATTTGATGCCTCATTTGAAAAACATATTGGGATGACGAAAGAAGAAGCCTACAAAAGTTATAACGACTTCATGATCCTAGAGAATCCCTCTGGAAACTTTGAACCACCAGAAGGGTTCTTCCCAGAGGGACCAATTACCGACTACGTTGATTTCCTATCAATTGAATCAGGCGTCTAGATACTCTCTTTGTACCTACTCTACTGAGGTAACGCCTCAAGGTTATAGAGATTTACTCCTGTTTGGATCGAATTTGTTCGTTCTGCGAACTCTGGAGTTCCCATAAAGGCCCCCATAGCTTCCATATCTACCCCATAGGCGACTATTGCTACTCTGTTATTGTCTAAAGGGCCAGCTTCCATACTGTCAGAGAATTTGGCTCTTTCGTTTTCGTCTTCATCAAAAACTTTTCGCCATGCACCATAATCTGTAACGCCGTCAATGACCACTAATAAATCCATGTTTCTCCTTATTTAGGAAGTGGCTTTATGCGAGCGAAGCTAAGATCGCAGGCACTGCCTCTTCAATCGTCAACATAACTTTCGTTTCCATGCTTAAGTGCTCGCTGTAAGTGAGGCTGGTCTCGTAGCCTGGCATGGCACTGTCATTTTCAGCAATTACGATTCCACCGGACCTATCTGCAAAAACATAGTGTGATATTGTTCCCTCTGCGGCTCCATGTTCTGCAAATAATCCCATCAATTCCGCTGTTTCTTCTTTACTGGGAAATCCTTTAAATTTGTATGTCGTTAACGTGAGCATATCTTTTCCTTCCTGTCACGTTCATAACCTAAACCATGCCTTCAACAACTTCTAGTTTCAGGCTGGTAATTCATACTGCGTTAACATTGCGCAAATAGATTAATGCTTTACTAATTGCCTTTGAGAAGTTGACTTTTTGATCGGGATAACAAAGAATTTAGCCATATCGTAAATGAAAGTTGAAACAAATGACTGATTCGGTTGCACAGCATTATGGAAACGATGGGATAGTTTCCCGTATAACCTCAGCACTTGAAGAGGCGGGTTTTGATACTAATAAATTGGAATCTGATGTCTTCGCAGGAGCTGACGAGTTTCATATAGGTGGTCGCAAAGGCAGCGAATTCGTCGCTAACGCATTGAACGTACAATCAGGCCAACGTGTTCTTGATATTGGCTCTGGAATAGGTGGGCCAGCCCGCTACCTCGCAAATATGCTTAGTGTCTCAGTAGAGGGAATAGACCTAACCCCTGAATTTGTGGAAGCCGCAGTTGAGATAACTGAAATGGTAGGCATGGCTGAACAGGTATCTTTCCAAATTGGTTCTGCTACGTCAATCCCATTTGACGAAAACACATTTGACGCTTCTGCCATGATCCATGTTGGAATGAATATTTCCGATAAAGGTTTGCTGTTTAGCGAAATAGCCCGAGTGACTAAACCCGGTGGATCAATCGTGGTCTACGATGTAATACGAACTGGGGAAGATGATCTAGTTTTTCCAATGCCGTGGTCATCAATGCCGAAATACAGCTTTGTAGACACCGTTGACTCGTATGTGAACGCTGCAAAGAACGCAGGACTAGAGTTATTGACAGTTGATGACCACGCCGAGATGGCTGTGTCCTTTTTTAATAATCCTCCAGCAGAAACGCCACCGGTGAATTTGGGGCACCTTATGGGAACGAGAATGCCTGAAATGTTCGCTAATGCTCGAAATGCAATTAACAGCGGCACTATAAGTCCTATTTTGTTGCGTTTTGCAAATTAGAGGTTGAAACGACTGGTGCGTTTCACTTATCCTATTTTTTTTGAATTAGTGACACTCCGTCACCTATAGACAACATTGTGCAGGTCACTCGATCGTCATCACGTACGTGACTGTTGAAATCTTTGATTGCGTGTGTGTCATCATCGTTTGCGTTTTCATCAATTACACGTCCCGACCACAAAACATTATCAATGACAATCATGCCATGATCAGAAAGGCGGCTTAGAACTGCTTCGTAGTAATTCTTGTAATTCCCTTTATCAGCATCTATGAAAACAAAATCTATTTTTTTATCTTCGGGAAGGTTGTTAAGAGTTTCCATAGCGGGTGCGAGCACAAGATCTATCTTTTCTTTAAGTCCCGCTCGTTCCCAGTAGGTTTGGGCAATCGCTGTCCATTTCTCTGAGACATCGCAACATAGTAGTGAACCATTTTCTGAAAGTCCTCTGGCTATTGCGATGGATGAGAACCCCGTAAATGTCCCTATTTCAACAGCAAAACTGGGGTTAATAGACTTGACGAGCATCGTGAGGAAATTACCTTGATCAACTGAAATTTGCATCCGAGAAACCCAACCCAACTCGGCGGTTTCCTCAATAAGCGCTTCTTGGACCTGGTCAGGGGGTGAGCTGTGCCCATTGATATAATCAAGGAGTTCATCGTCGAGGAAGAACGATCGCTTCTCCACTTCTTGTCGTCTGGTAAAAAAACTTTTCATATGCTCAGACTAGTTTCTTTGACGTCAATGAGGAAACAGAAGGTCGCTAAACGATGATTGTTTCGTCATCGTTACGATGTTCAACCTGTTTCATGATTAATCGATTAACGAACCAACAACCGATAGCGGCTGGTATGTAAGCAGTTGAGACTTGCCAAATCAATACTGAGGCTATGAGGAAAGCTGAGCGTACTATCAAAAGGCTTATCTTTAGTTGCTTCTGTGACATATCTTCACGATAGATTCTCCCCCGCTTGTTCCAAACAGAATTAGCGATTGTGACAACATTCACTGTATGTGGAGCATGACACCTGATCTCAAGATCGTTAGTGTCATATCCATGGTAGCCAATGTTCTACGTCTGGTTTCGAAGACAATTTCAGTTATAGCTATCTCGTTAATAAGTATTTTGTTCTGGACTTCAGTGTCTAGCGCCCATGACCCCCTATTCCTTCTTCCTGAACACCAGACGCCATCTGAGGGTCCATCCCTCCCAGATGGGACGATATCATTCGCCTTTTATGGAGAGTTTCTAACCGAAGGAGAAACAAGAGGCTTTCAAGCGTATTTTGCTGACGGTGATTTCTTCCAACTTGAACTTCTTATCCCAGCCGTGGACCCTGAGCAGCGTCTTCAAGATAACCAACTTCCATTCCTCCGGCTAACGTCTCCCGATGGTTTAACACAAACTCTGTACCCAAGTATCCGCTCAAGGTTCGATGAGCCTTTCACAAACACGAGTTACTACACTTTAATCCAAGAACGTCGAACGGCTACCGAGGGCATCTATGATGTGATGATTGTTTCACGAGCCCCAGCAAGATTTACTTCTGCAATAGGAACAAGTGAACAATTCGGAACTCCAGTTGAAAGAGCCGGTGACCGGCCATCATCATTTACAGAGACGGCAGAAAGACTTGATGAGTGGTACACCAAATCCAATTCTGAATCATCTAAGAAGGACGAAAATAAGATTGATGCTTCTTCAACTGCGGAAGGCTCTGAAGATGTACCTCTTGAAAGTCTTGCTACAGAATCAGAAACGACGTCGAACCTATCAGATAATGAACTGGATAGCTCAAATCAAGAAAGCATAGATTTAGATACTTCCGATTTAGCTTCTACTAACCAAACTCTTTGGCTAGTGATAATGATTGCCATTGTTGCTATTCCAGTTGGAGTAGCAATAAAACGTATTCTTAAATCAACACCAAAATAAATCTGCTTGCCTTACGATCAAGCGTGGAGCGACGTTACATTGCCTCAGTTTTAACCCGGAAGTGTCTCAAGCGTGATATTTAATTTGTTAGTGGGTATATGCAAGAAATGTGGCGAGGAACCTGTGGCTGATGAGATGTGGTGCCATCCATGTCAACGAAACTACCAAAAAGAATACTCTATGTTTAAGGATTACGAACTTAACAAAACATTAGAGCACATTTCGTACCAAAAGTATCTGAAAGTTCGGTGGCGTCCTCCTGAAGAGCGACGACCAACTCCAGTATCGCCACGCAGACCGAACCAGAGAAAACCTAAGATTTGATAGACATATCTAAATTACGGGATGTTAAAAATCTACCGAAAATTTTTCTTACATGAATCATCGGTTTAGTTTTAGAATAAATAATTGGAGGAAAAATGATTTTGCTACTGCAAGAAGAAATAGATAATTATGAAACTTTTAGCGCATGGTTCAATGGTGAAGCAGTTCCCAAGATTGAAGCAGCAGGCGGTCGAGTTCTGGTTCAGGGAGTTGAATCAGATAATGAGAAAATGTTGCACCTTGTGATGGAAACACCTGACGAAGATACTGTTGCGGCTTTTATGTCAGACGAACAGTTCACGGCTGACAGAGTAGCTGCGGGCGTTCATGTCGGAACCACAAAAGTTACATTTTTGAAATCCTAAGGAATTTCACTCATCCCTCCCTTTCTAAATACATTGGAGAGGACTGGAATTTAGAAGTGTTACCTATGTAACACTTCTATTTAAACGGAAAAACGTTTCTTAAGGATATTTTAGATATATGCGTCGAGTTGTTCTCACAGCATTATCCGTTGTCTTTAGCAGTTTGATTTTTTTGTCTTGTAGCACCGAGCCTGATGTGAGAAGTTCTGTTCTGGCCGAAAGCGAAGTTTTCCTAGCTGAAAATTTCCAGCTCGAAAGCTCCGAAGAGTTTCTTCGGGACTGCCTCTTTCCGATAGCTTTTCAAGAGAACTGGTTAGATACTTGGCAAAGCACGCTTGATAGAATGCGAAACGGGTCAGGTAATCCTCTTCCCAAAGAGAATCTAATAAACCGTCTAGATATCGCTCATCGTGAATGTGGTGGAAACACATTGACGGCCACAGACTACGGCAGGCTTCGTGGAATCGTGGTTCTTAATCGCTCTTTAAACCAGAGCTAATACCAACGAAAGTTTATGACAAATGACACTGGTGTTGGAGGTCACATTCCCGCAAAATCTTCATTCGAGGTGGCTATAAATGAATGTGTAAGTCTGAAAGATTTACACCCTCCAAACCAAAAAATAGTGACCCCCGGATTTCGCTCCTTGCTCCGGGGGTTAACTATGTAAGTAGCTCAGACTATAAATTACCTGATTGAAGCTATCGGTTCAGAGTAAATTGCATTACCAAAAAGCAAGTTGGCCAGCCCGAAGGCTGGCCAACTAAAAAGAGTTAGGTGCTGTTACGCGTTTGATTCTGCTTCTGTACGTGCTTTCGCAATCCAGAGAATCATAAGACCATAAAGTCCTTTAGCTGTAATATCAGCAAACGTGTATCCTACTTGTCGCAGAGTTTCCAACGTTGCCGATTCTGCATCGAAGATAGGGAAAAGGTAAGCGATTGGATAAACCATCCACGTGGCTAGGAGAACATATGTTGCATTCTTAATTTGTTTAGCAACTGCTCCGGTTTCACGTTGTCCTGCTTTTTGCAACTCCGCATAGAGAGTCTTCAGAATATAGGTGAATGGAATCATTGCTAGAATCCAGAAAGTCCACTTGGCACCGTTACTATCAGCAACTTCACCTGGGTATCCAAGTCCAACCATTAAAATTGTTGCTGGAACGAGCTTAAGCATAAGACTTGTTCGATCTGCTTTAGCGACTCCGAGAACAATCAAAAGCTCAACAATTAACAATGGAACCGTTATGAGCCAGTCGGCATATCGATATCCTTCGTTCATCTCAGCTGCGCCAAAGTCTGACCAAATTCGGTAATAGTGATATCCAGCGATACCAACAACTATCGCTGAAACAGCGATCCCTGCCTGATACTGCTTACTCACTGATTTCATCTGCGTAAGGAAGTAAACAAACGCACCGAACATTACAGCCGTTCCAAATGATAGAACGTTGTAGACAAGTTCGTACTCGCCACTTCCAGGTAATAATAAGTCCAAGATTTCCTCCTTGTGAAAATTTAATGGATCTTCTTAAAATTAATTCTGTTTCAACGTCTTTGCATCTTTTGTTGATGTGACATTTGTCCCTTTGCCACTTGTCACACTATTTCCGGGCATAAAGAAAAATTTTTTCCATAGAATTTTAGTATGAATAAAAAAAGAAACCAAAAAAGACAAAAGAGTCCTACGGGAAACTGGCAATCAAGTTCAAGGTCAGACCGTTGGAAAGGGTTCAATAGCTGCTACCCACCGTACCCCACGGGAACGTGATAACAATATCCATAAGCGAATGCTAATTAGCTAAAAGGCTAATACACTGAAGATGTCCTGTACAGCTTCAGTAATAGTGCAGTACAACCCGAAAGCCCCCTCCATACCACTTTGGTAGGGGGTTTTCACTTTGTATAACCTGATAATATTATAAGCACAGCTTGCGGGAGGAGACTGAGTGATCTTTGAGCAATATTATCTTGAGTGTCTTTCGCAAGCTTCTTATTTAATCGGTGATGAGATGACTGGCAAAGCTCTGATTATTGATCCGAGACGAGATATATCTCAGTACCTTCGAACTATCGAAAATCATAACTTAAATTTGGAATGGATTCTTGAAACACATTTTCATGCTGACTTTGTCTCCGGACACCTAGAATTGGCAGATAAAACTGGCGCAAAAATCGGCTTATCTTCAAAAGCAAAAGCTGAATTTAATTTTGTTACCCTTGAGGACGGATACCTTATCCAGCTTGGCGAAATAGCTTGCAAAATCCTCCATACACCTGGACATACTCCGGAATCAATGTGCATCTTAGTGAACAAAGGAACGTTTGCTGAAGAGCCATGGGCAATTTTTACTGGAGATACTCTCTTTATCGGAGATGTTGGTCGCCCTGATTTATTGGTCTCAGTTGATCAATCAGCCGAAGAATTAGCTGGCGAACTTTTTAATAGCGTCCATAACGTAATAATGGCTCTTCCTGACGAGACAATAGTTTTCCCAGGTCACGGGGCAGGCTCGGCGTGCGGAAAAAAATTATCAACCGCTACATCATCAACTATCGGAGAGCAGCGATTAACTAACTACGCTGTGCAATCAAGGGATCGAGAAACATTTATTGAATTAGTCTTGGCAGATCAAACTACTCCCCCGAAATACTTCTCACATGATGCATCATTTAATCAAGAAATACGACCTTTGTACGATGAAAAAGAAAAGTTAAACACCATAAATTTTGAAAATATTCCTAGCGACGCAGTGATTCTTGATACGCGCACACCAGAAGAATTTGCTATGGGGCATCTTGATAATTCAATCAATGTCGGGTTAGAAGGTCGATATGCAGAGTTTGTCGGTTCTTTAATTAACTTTCATACCCCTATAGTCATAATTGCTAATCCAAATGAAGAAGCAGAAGCTCGAATGCGCCTTGCAAGAATCGGGTTAGATAACATAATTGGTTATGTTCCAGCCCCCTATGAGCTTCTACGTTCCTCCACTGCAAACGTTTCTCAAAGTTCGCGTATCACATGCTTTGAAACAAAATTAATGTTGGAAAAGAATTCAGACCTACAGGTCGTAGACGTCCGTAACGAATCAGAAATATCTGAGAACGGCGCTATTAATGAATCAATTGCGATACCACTACCTCAACTACATAGTTCTCTAAACAAACTCAAAGCTGAGAAAACGACTATCGTTTATTGTGCGAGCGGCTATCGATCATCTATTGCCGCAAGCTTGCTAAGGAGCAAAGGATTTACTGATGTCTCAGAACTCATTGGCGGATTCCCAGCTTGGAAAATTTGCAAAACTAGCTCCTAAAGCACCTTCTCTTCTTAACCTCTTTCCATTACAGCCCGTTCGCACGCAACTGACCTTGTCATAGCCACCACGTACTATGTAGACGTGCAAAAAGAAGAATCCGACAATCAAATAGACGGACCAACAATTGAAATTTCACGTTGGGAAATGCGTAATTTGCTCAAAAGCAACAAGGGACAAGAGCTAAAAGAAAAAATAGATCTCTGCTTATATTATTCGGAGCTTTCAATTGGACCTGTTCTTGCTATCTCAACTGGAATAAAATTGGCGGATAAGATTGATCCCTTTCATACGTTCAAGGCACCCGTAATGTCCGCAAGATATATCCAACATTTACTCGTGTGGTGGTTAACCTTAACCGGTAATAAGAATCTTGCAGAAACAGCTTTGTATAATAATCTTCGAAATCACGAAAAGCTTTTAGGGTGCTGGTCTCCTCACTTCTCATTTTTGGTAAGCGGTGAAGCTACTGCAATTCAAGCGAAAGTCAACACCCGCAAATTGCTTCACATCAAAGAACCTGACCTACTTCGAAAAATCACCTACTTCTTAAAACCGATTCCGAATGACCCTACGAAAATACAATATATTCCGCCGGAAAGACAGGGAAAACGCGGAAAGTACGATCCTGGTCCAGTATTTGGAACTTCAATAGAATTTCTACGCTCTGAACACGAGATACAAAAGTTTTTTGATGAATAACAGAATCATGTTGGGTAGGGGTTCAAGGTGTGGCTAGGCTAACTCATCACTACAAAAGATTTTCGGGGATGGTGTAATTGGTAACACAACTGGTTCTGATCCAGTCATTGGGGGTTCAAGTCCTCCTCCCCGAGCAAATCAAGTAAGATAGAAAGTCCTCGCCCCGTTCGTCTAGTGGCCTAGGACGCCACCCTCTCAAGGTGGTAGCACGGGTTCAAATCCCGTACGGGGTACTCATTCGCTTAATGTGCTTGCTCGCCGGAAACCGATTATACGACCAATTGATGTGCCTAAAGTTTCTCGTAGCAATTGTCCAAAAGAACTATCAAGACTTGTTGGAGAGAATGATGGCTCAAGCCCTACTTCGCGTGCTATTTCCTTTGCTCGGAGAGCATGATAGGGGTCTGATACGAGCAAAACTTGATTCCCGAGTCCAGCAAGTTGGATTGCGCTCGATGTGGCACTGAGCGACTGGTAGGTATCTAAACCATCTACAACGACAATTATTTTGTTTTCAGGGACACCTCTTTCTAATAGATAAGTTAAACCTGTATATGCTTCTGTAAATCGATCACCTTTCTGTTTAGATCCAGTAGTAACGATGTAGGGCGCTACTTCTCTGTTGTGTAAATCTAGGGCGTGGTCTAACCGGGCTTTTAGAACAGGCGAAGGGATCCCATCCCATTGAGCTGCGCCAAGCACAACTATGACGTCAACACTTTTAACTTCATCACGCGTGCTCTGAAACCAAACTTGTATAAAGGTAAAAACAACAAATGTTAAAGCTAACAAGGTACAAGCCATTACGAATAGCATTGCTAATCTTCCAACATTTGCATTACGCATAGAACTAGTACCTTCTGGTTCAGATTTATGATCTATGCGCTGATCTAAATCTTTCATAATGGGTTCTACCCCAAGCCCGCTCGAGCTTCTCGTAATCTTTCTAAAACTTTTTGGCGTCCCAATATTTCCATTGGTTTAAATAATGGCAAGCCGACTCTTCTTCCAGTTACAGCAATACGAATAGGTACTTGTGACTTTGTTTCAAGCGTATGACCTATGCCATTAATTGTCTCACCGATTGTTGTCTCATTCCACGTGCATTTTTCTAATTCTTCTACTGCAAGGTCTAGAACATCAGTTACCTTGTCTAGGGACATAGCTTTGGTGATTTTTTTAATCTCTTTTTCATCTGTTTCGGCAGGGAATTCATCATCAAATAACCAATCGACGAGTTTCGGAACATCAGCAAGTTTCTCTATTCTTTCTTGAATTGAAGATGCTAAATCATGAAGCACCTTCGGGGTGAGGTATGCAGGTTCCCATTTGATTAGTTGGAAATACTCAATAACGGTGGAAACGAACATTTCAGGCGGAAGTGCTCTGATATATTCTGCGTTGATGTGATAGAGCTTTTTCATATCAAAATAAGCTGGTGCTTTATTGATATCTTCAAGTGAAAATAAGGAAATTATTTCTTCAATAGGCCTAATTTCTTTATCATCATTTGGCCCCCATCCAAGTAGTGCAAGGTAGTTAACCATTGACTCAGGAAGTATTCCCATTGTTTTAAATTCACCTAGGGCCACGGAGTGTTTTCTCTTTGAAAGCTTTTTCTTATCTTCTCCAACTAGCAGGGGTAGATGCGCGTATTGAGGAGATGGGCCGTATCCGAGTGCCTCCCACATAAGTAATATTTTTGGCGTTGTATTAAGAAGGTCTTCCCCTCTTATTACATGCGTTATTTGCATATCTGCATCATCAACTGTGTTCGCTACGAGAAAAACAGGGGTTCCGTTACTCCTGCGTATGATAAAGTCTTCTAATTCATTAGTATCAAAGGTGACATTTCCTCGTATCGAATCTTTGATTTCAACAGTTTGATTCTTCGGTGTTTTGAATCTGATGGTCACGTTCGGACCGTCTCGAATCTCTCTATCGCGACAGTGTCCGTCATATCCGCCTTTAAATCCTTTAGTCTTATTTCTTGCTTCTATGCTTTCACGACTGCAGTCACAACAGTAGGCAAGGCTTTCATCCAAAAGCCTTTTAATTGCGTTCAAGTATTTCTCTACCCTTTGTGATTGGTAGAAGGGCCCTTCATCCCACTTGAGACCGAGCCACTTTAAGGGTTCTGTTATAGCATCATAAAATTCTGGTTTAGCTAATTCAGTATTTGTGTCTTCGATGCGAAGAATGAGTGTTCCGTCCATTTTATTAGCGAAAAGCCAATTAAATAACGCTGATCTTGCTGAACCTACATGAAGGTATCCTGAAGGTGCCGGAGCGAACCGAACACGCGTTGCAGTAGGTGACAAGGTGAACTATCTTTCTTCCAGCTTTGACGAGTCGATCATTGTGCGCCAGCTTTTTCCGTAGTCCATTCGGATTTGGTCAAGCGGTCTCTTTAAACTAGATGATGAAACCGCATCGGAAACGTAACGGCGTTTGAGGTAATTATGCCCTGATCCGATGTGGCCGAAGTTTCCTTTTCTGATTTCGATTAGTTGGTCTTCTGGGTTTGAGTCAAGATAACCCCAAATCCAAAGACCAGCTTCAATATCATGAGCACAAGGAGCTCTTCCAAAGAGGGAGGCGCGTTTTAATGCAGTAAGTACTGCTACTTCTGAAGCATCTTGCCAATGTTCCCCTGGAAATAGAAAAATCTTGTCTTTAAAATCTTTGACCAACCGTAAAGCATACCCTTGATCCGGCCCCGGGTGGCCTGTGCCTGCTTCATTTGCATTATGTATATAAATCTCAGCTGGTCTTTCAACTCCTGAGGAATGCTTTATTTTGGCAGTTGATTGATAATATTTAGTCTGCTGAACTGGAGGTGGAACGTATTTTGGAGCGGCCATATTTCAACTTTAGTTCAGTTTGCGGCAGCACGGGCACGCAAAAGGCCATAGACGATTGAATCCACAAGTGCCTGCCAGCTTGCTTCAATTATATTTTCTGAAACGCCGATGGTTGTCCATGTGTCTTCGCCATTGCTGCTATCCAAAAGTACTCTGGTTACAGCTCCTGTGCCTTTTTCGGTGTCAAGAACTCTCACTTTATAATCGACTAAAGATATCTGCGCTAACTCTGGATAAGTCTCTATAAGCACGGATCGCAATGCAGTATCTATTGCATTCACTGGCCCATTTCCATCTCCTACCCCAACGAGTTCTTCACCATTTATTTCAAGGTCAACTACGGCTCGCGTGTCAACATCCACAGAAATTTCGTTCCATGCTCGACTACCTGAGCCGACGTGGTTCATGTCCACTGAGAATTTCTTCAAGTTAAAGAAATTTTGGGACCACCCGCTTGCTCCTCTCATTAATAACTCTAAAGAAGCGTCAGCTACTTCGAAGTGGTAACCCTCATATTCTAATTTTTTAAGGGCTTCTACTACGTCACCTATTGTTTTACCATCGAGTTCGATTCCTATTTCTTTGGCCTTAAGTTCCAGCGTTGACTTTCCTGCCATTTCCGAGACGAGGAACCTTGTGCCATTCCCTATACTCTCAGGGGAAACGTGTTCATAAGCGTCAGGCCTTTTAGAAATCGCACTTACATGGAGACCTGCTTTATGGGCGAATGCTGATGCCCCTGTGTAGGGCTGTTGAGGGTTCAACGTGATATTCACTAATTCGGCAATGTGATGACTAACTGGAGTTAACAAGTCAAGGTTTTCTGATGGGATTGTTTCTATCCCCATTTTTAGAGAGAGATTAGCGATAATTGCGACTAAGTCACAATTGCCAGTTCGTTCACCATATCCATTTATAGTTCCTTGGACTTGCACTGCTCCAGCCGTTACTCCAGCGATTGCGTTTGCAACGCCGCACCCTGTGTCGTTGTGTAAATGAATTCCGATGCCGGTGTCTAAATGGCTTGCCACACTAGTTACAGCTGCTGAAACGTCATGAGGAAGTGAGCCTCCATTAGTATCACACAAAATTAAGCGTTCTGCTCCAGCTATGGAGGCAGCTTCAAGAACGCTCAGAGAAAATTCTGGGTTGTTTTGATACCCATCAAAGAAGTGTTCAGCATCGAAAAAGACGCGCTTGCCATTACTCACGAGATACGCAATTGAATCAGTGACCATTGCAATACCTTCTTCTAACGAAGTTTGTAATGCTTCAGTAACATGATAATCCCAGCATTTACCTACGATGCAAACGATATCGGTATCTGCACTTATTAGATTGGCAAGGGTTTGGTCTTGGTCAACTTTTCCTTTTGCTCGGCGTGTAGAGCCGAAAGCGACAAACTCAGATCTCTTAAGATTAAGTTCTTTTTTAGCCCTGAGGAAAAACTCATCATCTTTAGGGTTGGCTCCGGGCCATCCTCCCTCAATGTAATGAACGCCGAGCTGGTCTAACTGCTCAGCTATCCGTAGCTTATCCTCGACAGTTAGAGATATCCCTTCGAGTTGACTTCCATCCCTGAGTGTCGTGTCATAAATTTCTACTGACTTTACGGATGGGTTTAGCATCAAACTTCCTCACACCAGTGCGCATACTTTGAGTTCTTTCCACGAACTGTATCAGCATAAAGTTCAGCTACTTGTGTAGTTATAGGACCCGGACATAGAACAGGGCGATCATCTACGCTATTGACTGCACTTACTTCGGCTGCTGTGCCAACAACAAATATTTCATCGGCCGTGTATAGATCTGAGCGTGCAAGAGCTTCGAATGTGACTTCATGCCCTAAGTCACGAACAAATGACATTACCGTGTGTTGGGTTATGCCCTCCAGGGCTCCGGATACGAGCGGGGGAGTCATAATTTTTCCGTTACGACATACGAAGAGATTTTCTCCTGAACATTCAGCGACTAAACCTTCTTTGTTGAGCATTACGGCTTCGTCATAACCGGCATTGAGAGCTTCCATTTTTGCAAGTGTTGAATTCGCATAGTTCCCAGTGGTCTTTGAGGCTGGGGGCATTATGTTGTGGTCGTGGCGCACCCATGAAGATATCTTCATGCGAACACCTTTCGTGGCCGCGTCATCACCTAGATAAGCTCCCCACGGCCAACAGGCAATTGCTACATCTACGGTGCAATTCATAGTCGCTAATCCCATTTCTCCATAACCGTAATATGCGATGGGTCGTATGTAGCAGCTACTTAGTCCAGAATCTTTAACGACTGCTTTTGCAGCTACTTGAAGCTCTTCCGAAGTGTAGGGCATAGGAATTGAAAGTATCTTTGCAGAATTTATTAACCTATCCATGTGTTCTTTCAATCGAAAGATTGCTGGTCCGCTTTCTGTTTCGTAGGCACGGATACCTTCAAATATTCCGGTTCCGTAGTGAAGGGTATGTGTTAGGACATGTATTTGAGCCTCATCCCATGGGATTAGCTCACCATTCATCCAGATGCTTTTCGTTGATTCAATCGGCATATTTACCTTCTTTACGTTGTCACGAGTTTGGCAATTGCATCGCCGATCTCAGTTGTTGTTCCTTTTTGCGTTTCTGGTTTTGCGCAGGCATTCTCTATTTTCTTTGCCGCTTCTATTTCGCCTAGAAAATCAAGCATAAGCGCTCCGCTTAGTATCGCGGCAGTTGGGTTTGCCTGCCCTGTTCCCACGATATCGGGTGCTGAACCATGTACGGGTTCAAACATTGAAGGAGCAGTTTTTTCTGGATTGAGATTAGCCGAGCAAGCAAGGCCTATTCCTCCTGAAACTGCTCCTCCTAGGTCAGTTAGAATATCTCCAAAAAGATTATCAGTGACGATAACGCCGTACCTCTTGGGATCTTGAACCATGTATATGCAAGCTGCGTCTACATGGTTATATTCTGTTTCGATTTGTGGATATTCTGTTGCTACAGCATTAAATGTTCTTTCCCAAAGGTCGCCAGAGAAGGTAAGGACGTTTGTTTTGTGAACAAGAGTGAGATGCTTATCGTCACGTTTGTTAGCGAGTTCAAAAGCGTAGCGTATGCATCTTTCAACCCCTAACCTAGTATTTACAGATCCTTGAGTTGCTACCTCATGACTAGTATTTTTTCTGAGGAAACCACCTTCACCAGCATAAGTCCCTTCAGTATTTTCTCGTATAACTATAAAATTATGATCCTCAGTATCTTCAGTTGCTTCTTTCACGAATGGTCGGAGATTAATGTATAAATCAAGTTCAAATCTCATCTTGAGCAGCAATCCACGTTCGATGATGCCTGGGGGAACTTCCGGTGTTCCTACAGCTCCTAAATAGAGTGCATCTAGACCTCTCCATTCTTCAAGGATTGAATCAGGCAATATCGTTCCATCTTTGATGTATCTTGAGCCTCCAAGGTCATAATTGTGAAGGTCAATGTCAATACCACTGGCCGCAATAACTTTTAGACCTTCGGCGATGACTTCAGGTCCGATTCCGTCTCCCCCGATGATTCCTACTTTATGGCTCAAAAGGTCTCCTCTGCTCTACTTTTCCTGCGTTTCATCGATTATGTCATTTATTTATTAGAATATTGACGTTACTGATGATAGGTGCTTTCTTCCTTTTCTGCAGTCTCGCAGTTAATTTCAGAATCGCAAACGTTAAAACACAGGTAACATTTTGATATGGCTCAAGTACAAAAACTTTCACAAGCAGCGTTTGACCGCTTAAATGAAGAATATTCACTTTTAACAACAACTGGTCGAATAGATATTGCGCGAAAAATTGAAACAGCTCGAGAACTAGGTGACCTCTCTGAGAACGGTGACTACCATGCAGCGAAAGAGGAACAGGGGAAAATGGAAGGGCGAATTGCCCATATTTCTTCTATTCTCGAGAATGCAGAGATTGTCGCAGAGACAACTAGTGGGGGTATGGTGCGCGAAGGATCAGTTGTATCTATCCAATATGTAGGAGATGACGAACTTGAGAGATACTTGGTTGGATCTATCGAAGAACGAATAGAAGATGCCGAAGTTGTCTCTCCTACATCACCTCTGGGCGAAGCTCTTTTGGGAAGCAAGGTCGGAGAGGTTATTAAATTCAGTGCACCAGGTGGCTTGCTTGAAGTCGAAATTGTAGAAATTGATTGACATATACGTATATACCATCCTCTTATAGACAAAACTAATTAAATGGAATCAGAAGATAAGACAGAACAACCCCTAGAACATGATGCGGGAAATACTAATATGCCTGAAGAAAGTCTTTACCCTGACTCCCCTGAGGAAGCTACAGAAAGCAATATTAGTAAAGGGAAAATGATCTTTGGGAATCAAGGACTTTATCCTTCGAAGCCCATGGTCCAAAATAAAGCATATAGTTCGGTAGTTACTGGCGATTCGAATCCTGAAAGGCAGCGACCTCGTAAAGGAGAACCATCAAGTTACTATCACCCTAATGACTATTATTTAGGAACAGATTGGCCAAGATTGATTGTGGGGACTCTGGCTTCACTTATTCTTCTCGTTTCTGTAGGCATCTTAGCTCTTTATCTATTTGATCGATTTGAGTCGGGCACAGCGGCACCTCAAGTGCTTGCTAGTTCAAATAATGAAATAACTACTGTGAATGCATACATGTGCGCTGGCGATACAAATCCTGTTAAACAGATTGATCCACCTCCAAGCGCTCTATTCAGTGGCAAGAATGCTGCAGGAACATGGATTGCTTTTCAAGATCCAGTAGCTCCTTCTGTTCAACTTTGGTCGCGAACAGGTGATTTACCAGCTACTAACCTTGACGATCTCCAAGTTGTAAATTGTGAAAACCTCGATGATTCTGAGGTTATTTCTGATAGCTAATCCTCACTTACTCGCTACACTATGCAGAGTTAAGGAGAGTCGTGGGGAAAACTTTAAGTCAGAAGATTTGGAATAATCATCTTGTTCGTTCAGGAGATGGACTCCCTGATTTACTTTATATTGACCTTCACTTGATCCATGAAGTGACTTCACCCCAAGCTTTTGATGGGTTACGCCTCAATGGTAGGAAGGTTCGCCGACCTGACTTGACGGTAGCGACAGAGGATCACAACGTGCCCACAGAGAATATTGATCAACCAATCGCAGATGAGATTAGCTTGAAGCAAATTGAAACTCTTAGAAACAACACTAAAGAATTTGGAATCACTAATTTCCCAATGGGGGACCCTCACCAAGGCATTGTGCACGTAATTGGGCCCGAACTAGGGTTAACCCAGCCGGGGATGACTGTTGTCTGTGGCGATAGCCATACTTCGACACATGGGGCCTTTGGAGCTCTTGCTTTTGGCATAGGTACCAGTGAAGTGGAGCACGTACTCGCAACGCAGACGCTTCCGCAACCCGTTCAAGAAACTATGTCTATCACCATTAATGGAGAGTTACCTGAAGGGTCAACAGCGAAAGACGTTGTGCTTGCAATATTGAATGAAGTAGGAACTGGAGGTGGGATAGGCGCTATTGCAGAATTCCGAGGGGCAGTTGTTGAAAACCTTTCTATGGAAGGTCGAATGACCCTTTGCAATATGTCAATAGAGTTTGGTGCGAAGGCTGGCCTAATCGCCCCCGATGAAGTCACTTTTGAATATTTAAGAGGTCTTGAGAACTGCCCTGAGGGAGAGGGTTGGGATGAAGCTGTTGCCTACTGGAAGACTTTATTTACTGACAAGGATGCTACTTTTGATCGAGAAGTTGTTCTTGATGGCTCAACGATTACGCCTCAGGTGACGTGGGGAACCAACCCCGGGCAGGTCATTCCTGTTTCCGGCTCTATTCCCAACCCCCAAGACTATGCCGACCCAGCTGAACGTGAAGCAGCGGAACGTGCATTGGAATATATGGGACTACAGGCAGGATCAGAAATGAAGAGTATTTCAGTTGATACAGTCTTTATTGGTAGTTGCACTAACAGCAGAATTGAAGACCTTCGGTCCGCTGCAGAAGTTGCTGAAGGAAGAAACGTTGCGAATGGAGTGAGAACTCTTGTTGTTCCCGGTTCGAGAGTCGTGAAAGAACAAGCTGAAGCAGAGGGGCTTCACAAGATTTTTATTGAGAGCGGTTTTGATTGGCGTGAACCTGGATGCTCAATGTGCCTTGCTATGAATCCAGACAAATTAACCGTCGGCGAACGTTGCGCTAGCACAAGTAATAGGAATTTCGAAGGACGGCAAGGGCGCGGTGGACGCACACATTTGGTTTCGCCTCGAGTCGCAGTAGCAACTGCGATCGCTGGGCATTTCGCTACTCCAGAGGATCTATCATGAAACCCGTAGTAGTCATTGAGGGAACCGCCGTCCCCCTTGACAGGTCCGATGTTGACACAGACCAAATCATTCCCAGTGATTGGCTCAAGCGAGTCGAAAGAACAGGGTTTGAAAAGGGTCTATTCTCAGAATGGCGTGATAACAAAGACTTTGTCTTGAACAACGCCGATTATTCCGGAGCAAATATTCTTCTAGCAGGCCCAAATTTTGGGACAGGTTCATCACGAGAACACGCTGTCTGGGCGATACAACAAGCAGGTTTTGATGCCGTTATTTCGCCACGTTTTGGGCCTATTTTCAAAAATAACTCCACGAAGAATGGTTTAGTACCAGTAGAGATAGAGTCCTCTGTAGCAGAGGAACTTATGCAACAAGTGCAACGTGACCCTAACTTATATTTCGTTATTGATATCGCTAAACGCTCTCTTGAAGTTACTCAGTTAGGTATAACTATCGACTTTCCCCTGGAAAGTTCAATACAAGATAGGTTCCTGAAAGGGCTTGACGATATCGCGATTACTCTAGAACATACAAACGCCATTGAAACTTTTGAAAAGCATCGAAACAGTTGGCTCCAACGACAGTAGTAATTTCAAAAGAATCATTGACTCGGGAACAAAAGCTAAGCCCTTGACGTCAAAAGTGGCATAACATAAACAGAGGAGATAAAAATGAAAAGACTATTTGCTGCACTTCTGTCGATGGGTCTTTTGACATTGGCTTGTTCAGACACATCTGAAGTATCACAAGTTGAGCTAGACCCAACAGATATTCAGTTAGTAAATCGACTTATCCCCTTTGATGATTGTGAAAGCGTTCTCGCTCATATTAAGAAAGAAGCTACTGAGCGGGTTGGTCCATACGGTTTGGATAACACTGGATTCCCTATCTGGACCTTTGGGCCAGAAGGAGTGTTGCGCTCTGAAATAGCTGTGATGGACTCTGCTGCTGTCACAATGGCTGTCGAAGAGTCGGCTAGTTACGGTTCTGATTCAGGCAGTACAAGCTCGGGTTCTTCCGGAAATGTTGAGTTTACCGGAACAAATGTGCAGGAGTTAGGCGTTGATGAACCTGATATTATCAAGACAGATGGGGAAAGGATCCTAGCCATAAATGCTGGAGTCCTCTCCCATTTTGCTGTGAACGGCGGGAATGGTTCTTTAACAAGTCAGATTCCTATTGGTGATGACTTCTATGGCTATGAACTATTCATCCACGATGACAAGGCCTTTCTGTTTGCAAATGGAGGCGGATATTCTATTCTCCCAGAAATTAAGGGGGGCCTAGAAGAGGAAGCGGGCCTTATAGGAGGTTTTTATCAGCCTCAAACTCGCATTATCGAAATTGATTTATCTGACCCTTTTAATCTACAGATAGCAAGCGAAATGACCATAAATGGAAACTACTTGAGTGCTAGGTTAGTTGGCTCAACGATTCGGATGGCAGTGAATAGCGCCCCGAATCAGCTTGAATGGGTATACCCAAGCAATCCAGGTTCCGAAGAAAGAGCTACAAGGTTCAACAAAGAACTAATTCAGGAAACAACTATTCAAGACTGGGTTCCGTCTTTTCAATTAGCTACCAATGATTTAACTGAGACAGGGCAACTCATCCCCTGCGATAAACTTCACAAGCCAAACGCGTTTTCCGGGTTTGATGTTCTTTCAGTATTGAGTTTTGACATTAATAGTGGATTGACTTCTGGCGATGGTGTTGCAGTTCTTGCAAGCGGTCAAACTGTTTATTCTTCCCTAGATCGTTTCTTCATAGCTACAACAAAGTGGGTTGACGTTGACATATCTGAGGATGATTTTCCAACATGGACCGAATCCTATACGACAGATGTCCATGGGTTCTCGATTAGTCTTGATAGCCCAGCCGAATACGTCGCATCAGGTAGTGTAGATGGGACACTTCTGAACCAGTTCTCTATGGATGAACATGATGGTTATCTCCGAATTGTTACAACGACCGGATCTCCATGGAGTGAGCAGAATCGGAGCGAATCACAGCTGATCGTGATGGAGGAACAAGGAAAATCCTTGGTACAGGTGGGCCAGGTAGGTGGATTAGGGAAAGGTGAATCACTGTATTCAGTCCGATTATTAGATGACGTAGGTTTTGCAGTTACGTTCCGACAAATTGACCCCTTCTACGTAATCGATTTAAGCGACCCTATAAATCCAGAAGTAGTTGGTGAATTGAAGATTCCTGGGTTTTCGACTTATCTCCATCCAGTTGATGACAATATTGTGCTTGGCATTGGACAGAATGCTGATGATCAGGGAAGAGTCTTAGGCTTGAAAGTCAGTTCCTTTGATGTTTCTGATCCTTCAAACCCGATTGAAACTTCAACGTGGGTACTAGATAATGCAAATTCAGTTGCGGAATATGACCACAGGGCTTTTCAGATAAGAGACCGTGTAGCGGTGTTGCCAGTTCAAAATTTTTCTAACTCTGAACAAAACGGTGCAGTCCTTCTGGAAGTAAGTGATGATGGAGAACTCCAAGAGACAGGCTTTGTGTCTCATAAGACTGGTGACGATAAGAAGAGAACAGACTGTGAAGTGCTAGACACAGAAATTCTTATTGGAACCGATTTAGAATTCTTAGCTGAGGAAGAGTGGAATGAGGGTTATGGTGTTCACATCCAACTTTGTGAATCTTCTGATACAGGTGGATACGGATCTGATTATTGTGACGTTATCCCCGTAGAGCAACTAGATGATTACTTTGGCTCAATTGCTGACGATCTTATAGAAATTATTGGAGCCGCTCCGACTGATCGACTGGAACAATGTTGGCCTCAGGGTGTCCGATGGGACTTGCAGATCCAAAGAAGCCTTTTCATTAATGACTCTCTTTGGACTATGAGTGTAAGTCGCCTTCAGTCCAACGATGTCAGCGATAGTAATGATCCAAGTCAATTACCAGTGATCTCTATAATCCCAATACCAAATTAATTTTAAAACTAATGAATGCGCCTCAGTGAGACGCATTCATTCTGTCTCTCTTTCGAGAGCAAGGGTTGGGACTCTCATTATATCTGTTTTTTTCATTGTGAGATTCCAATTATTGCTCCTAAGATATTTGTATGAGAATTATTCGAAAAATTTTAAAGCTTGCAGTTATAGCTGCCATTGTTGGCGCACTAGCTTCCTGGTTTAGAAGCCGTTCATCAGAAGAAACAGAGGGGGAAGAAGAGGAAGATCTTCCTTGGCCTCCCATCGCCTCTTCTGTCGAAGAGGCACCTTCTCAGGTAGTTGAACCTAACGATGGTTCCGCAATCGAACCAAGGGAATGGATTGTCTGTGACGGTAATGGCAACTGCCCAACGACACACTCCATTAAGGCAAAAGACAGTAGCGGTCTTTACCATGTTCCTGGTGGGACACTTTATGAAAGAACAATTCCTGACCGCTGCTATATGACTACGGATGCCGCAGAGGCTGATGGGTACAGACCCTCTCGACGGTAATGCGAATTATCTTAGTCAGGTAAATTAATTATTGAGCATTCTGTGACACCATCAGTGTCAATTAAGGTTTGCGCTGTTTCCTCACTAACCGCATTTTGAGTTGTAATTACCATCAATGCCCCAAAACCGTCTTTGCTTCTACCCACATTCATGTCAGTAATATTAATTTGATTTTCTCCAAGGATTGTTCCCACTTTGCCAATGACTCCTGGTCTGTCATCATTACGGAGAACAATCATGTGCTCGCTAGGAGGAACATCAACTGTATGGTCGTCAACCATAATTATTCTATGTTCACCCTTTAGCCCGATGACTGTCCCAGCTATTGAGTGACCTCCGCCATCAATGGTGATTGTATTAAGGTAATCAAGAGACTCTGTAGTGTTAGACGCGTTTATACTGACTCCCTGGCTTTCTGCTATAGAGAAAGCATTCACAAAAGAAACTGTCACGTCGCTATCCATAAACAGGCCTTTAAGCACAGACAACTCTGTAATTTTATTATCGTATCCCCCTATTTCACCGGCAAACTCTATGTTTACTTGTTCGGGAAGTTGTCCGCTCAGGCCGGAGAATAGCGCACCGAGTTTTTCAGCGAGTGGCAAAAAAGGACGTACGATTTCAGTCGCTTCGGAAGCAGAAACGTTAACTGCGAATGGTACGAATTTCCCCTGAAGAGCAAGGTCTACTTGTTCTGCGATCGTATTTCCAGCTTTTTCTTGCGCTTCTTTCGTACTCGCACCTAGGTGCGGCGTAACAACGACATTCTGTTGTTCAAAGAGGGGTGACTGAACTGTTGGTTCTGTTTCGAAAACATCTAGTGCTGCACCTGCGATCTGACCGGATGCTACTGCTTGGGCAAGCTCAGTCTCATTAATAATTCCTCCCCTAGCAACATTCACGATCCTTAAAGATGGTTTAGCGTACGAAAGAGTTTCTGCGTTGATCAGATTGATAGTTTCTGGTGTTTTCGCTACATGAATTGTGATGAAGTCTGAGATTGTCATGAGCTCTTCCAAAGAAACTAGTTCTACAGATAACTGTTGGGCACGCTCTTGAGCTATGTAGGGGTCGTACGCAACGAGTTTCATTCCGAAAGACAAGGCTCGTTGCGCCACCAATTTACCAATCCTTCCAAGCCCCACTATTCCAAGTGTCTTATCTGCAAGCTCAACTCCGGTCCATTTGCTTCTTTCCCATCTTCCGTTCTTCAACGCCTCGTTTGCAGGCGGGATGTTTCGTGCTTGAGATAGTAATAATGCCAATGTATGTTCGGCTGCTGAAAGAATATTCGATTTCGGCGCATTCACAACCATGACACCTTGTTCAGTTGCCGATTCGACATTGACGTTATCTAAACCAATTCCAGCTCTTCCGATGACAATAAGGTCTTTAGCTTCACTGATTATTTGTTCTGTGATAGTAGTCGCCGACCTGATAATAATCGCATGTGCTCCAACGACTTCACCCATCAGTTCGTCGGCAGAGAGGCCTAATTTTTCATCAACCTGATACCCAGATTGGCGTAGGTGATCGAGGCCTTCCTGCGATATTTTTTCTGTAACTAGAACACGGTGCATCTTCCTAATCTAGATCCTCTTAGCTAAGAAGAGAACATTGTAATTAAAAGTCCTTAGAAGCCATAATGGAATAACTTATTTGGATTAACGCAGTAATATTTAGGACAACTCAAAGGAACTGTTATGCACCACCCTGACCTCAAAGGATTTGATTGTGATCATCATTATTATGAAGCTGAAGATGCTTTTACAAGGCATATGGACCCGATGATGATGCAACGCGCAATGCAATGGGTAAATATCAATGGGAAAAAGCGCTTGATGGTTGGAGGAAAAATTAATAGATTTATCCCTAACCCAACTTTTGACCCTATTGCTAAACCTGGTTGCTTAGACGACTATTTTCGAGGAAAGGTCTCAGTAAGTAACATGCGCGATGCTTTCGGTGAGTTGGAACCACTTTCAGAGCGACCCGAGTACAGAAATCGAGACGCAAAGGTAGATCTTCTCTCAAAGCAAAATCTAGATGGGTGCCTTTTATTCCCAACTCTAGGAGTTGGGATGGAATCTGCGCTTGAAGGTGATTTGCTTGCTCTGCAATCAGCATTTAGTGCCTTTAATAGATGGCTTAATGAGGATTGGGGTTTCAATTATCAAAACCGCTTATTTGCCGCACCATATATAACTCTCTCCGATGTAAAGCACGCAATATCTGAACTCGAGTTTGCTATGGACCATGATGTAAGGGTGATTAATTTGAGGGCTTCTGCTGTAACGACTGCGGATGGGCAGAAGAGCCCAGCTGACCCTAGTTTTGATGACTTTTGGCAACGCGTAAATGATGCAGGCATTGCCGTAGCTTTCCATGCTGGAGACGCTGCTTATGATTTTTTATTTGCTCACTGGGGGTTATCTACTGAATTTGAGGCATTTCGGTATGAGCCATTGAAGCGCCTACTTAATTATTCCAATATTGCTGATACCGTAGCTGCTTTAATAAGTGGAGGATTGTTTAACCGATTTCCAAGAATACGCGTTTGTACTATTGAAAATGGGTCTGATTGGGTAAGCGGTCTCTTACGAAGGTTCTCGAAAGCATATAAACAAGCGGGTTACGCTTTCGCAGAAGACCCGGTAAAGACTTTCCAGAACCATATTTGGGTTGCCCCATATTATGAAGATGATTTAATGGAGTTACGCGAACTTATCGGAGTTGATCATATTCTCTTCGGCTCAGATTATCCTCACGCCGAAGGATTGGCGACCCCGATGGATTTTCTTAATGATCTAGAGGGTTTTTCTTCATCGGAAATTGAGCAAATAATGCATAAAAATGGAAGAGCATTAGTTACTCCGCGTTCCTAGGGAATTTCTTTCGTATGGCATTTCATAATGATATAGCTCTTAAACAAGTACAGAATGGCGTATTCCAAACTGACATAATTGAAGATTATTGGATCATTGTTGGCCCAAACGGAGGATACTTAGGAGCGTTACTAGCAAACGCTGGGGATATACACCTAGGTGTTGGATTACACCAGTTACGCGGCATGACAATTCATTATTTATCTCCACCAAAATTGGGTCCTGTGGAGATACGTGTTGACATAATTCGCTCAGGTCGGTCCGTGACGTTTCTTAGATTTGAGATGCACCAAAATTTAGCAGTAGTTCTTGTTGCAACTGGATCATGGGCTTCAACCGGGAAAGGCTTGGAATCTCCTCAAATACCCATACCATCAGTACCATCTCCTCAAGCTTGCCCAGAGCCGACTCAACTTACCGAGAGCCCTACACGCTTACATGAAAAGTGGGAAATAAGATCAGTAAACCGAGCTATGGCGTCACCGCTAACTCCGAGTGTAGCTGAAATGACTTGGTGGGTTCGCCCTAAGGATCCCACTCCGATCTCTTCAGCTTTACTTGTTGCTACAGCTGATGCATTGCCGCCACCAATTTTTTTTCAATCCGACCAAATAAAAATGGCCCCAACCATTGACTTGACAATACACATAAGGGCCTCGCTTCAGTCCACCAAGTGGAATGCTGGAGATTGGATGCTTGCACATTTTGTCACAAATCATGCGTCAGAAGGATTCATTGAAGAGGATGGGTTGGTATGGAGTGAAGAGGGAACCTTGCTTTGTATGAGCAGACAATTAGCGTTGGCCCGTTAGCTATTTATGTGATGATGATTTCTTCAAAATCATCAAATGGTTCAAATCCAAATATTTCAGAAAAGAATGAGTACTCTGACTCAAGTGCTTTAACTATATTTTCTGACTTTCTAAATCCATGACCTTCTCCTTCGAAAAGAATATACGCGTGCCTGATGTCTTGAGATTTAAGAGCCGCAACAATTAGTTCTGATTGATTCGGAGGTACAACTGCATCCTCTGACCCTTGAAAAATAATCATTGGGCTTTGGAGGTTCTCGGTTTGATGAATTGGAGACCTCTCGACGTATACATCCCTATCTTTTGGGTATTCTCCTATAAGGCGATCTAGGTACCGGGATTCAAATTTATGTGTGTCCTTCGCAAGTATCTCTAAATCAGCAACACCATACCTGCATGAACCAGCAGAAAAATCATCATAATTTGCTAAGGCAGCTAATACGGTAAGACCTCCAGCACTTCCTCCTTTGATTGCTATTCGGTCAGCGTCTACTCTCCCGTCTGCGACTAGATAACGAGCAGCAGCTACGCAATCAGCGACGTCAACCAAGCCCCACTTACCATTTAATGCATCCACATATGAGCGACCGTATCCCGTGCTTCCTCGGTAGTCAACGTCTGCAATGGCCCAGCCTCTACTAGTCCAATATCGTAATGCGAGAGATAACTCGTTTCGCGAATTCGCTGTTGGGCCTCCATGTGCTAATACCAGTAGCGGAGGGTCTTCCTGGTCAGGGCCCTTTGTGTTTCCGTGAGCTGGGGCATAGTAGCGCACATATGCGCTATCCCCATCAAGAGTGGGAAATTCTATTAACTCCGGAGGTGATAAAAAGCCACTTTCAAGTTGATGCGATTTTGGGGCTTTAAGTATCTTCTGATCCTCGAGACCTTTAATGATAGATGGTCCCGTGTTATGACTTGCGGCTAAAATTATTATGCCCGCTTCACCTAGTGCCCTGACTTGATGTATCGATGACCATTCTGTAGGAATTAGCGTTGAGGGAGTAGCAAAGTAAGTTTCCCCCTTTGGATTAGTCACTGATGCAATGACAACATTTTCTGATAGGAGCACATACCGTGATTGATCAAAGACCCATAGAGGCATTCCGATGTCAAATTCACCTCCGATGACCAAATCGTCTTCTTTTGAGTTAAATCGGTACAAGTTCGACCACCCAGATCGGTCGCTGAGAAAATACAAATCGCTTGAATCCGACCATTCAGGCTGGATGACAGATTCGTTTTCACCTCCCGCAATCTTTTGGCCTTTCTTGATTTCTCCATTTTCAAAGTTACCTATCCATAGTTCTGTCCCCCACCAAGGCATTGACGGATGGTTCCATTGAATCCACGCTAGAAATTCACCATCTGGAGAAGGTCGAGGAAAGGCATAAAAATCAGATCCGACAACAAGCTCATTGATTTCCATATCCCCATCAGTTGCGATAGCTACAAGTTGATTGTCAGGTTCAACGTTCAAACCTTCAAAGTTATGATGGATTTCCCTTACACAGATACACCATAAACCATCTGGAGTTATTCTTCCGTCTGCGAATCGCCAACTTTCCCCCTCTGGTGGTTCGGGAGTAAGGAATTGCTCTTTCTCCCCTGGAACGATCTTTCGTAATCTCTGGTCATCAAAATTGACATAAAATAACGTGTTGCCGCTGACCCACCAAGCGCCTCCGCCATATTCGTGGACTTTACTTCGGACATTTACCTCTGAGGGAGTTATTTCCTGAGGTCTGTACGTTTCTTGTTGACGCATAACCGCGACTCTTCCGTTTTCCTCTGGCCTGGATTCCGACCACCAGATACTGTCTCCCTCGGTTTTAATCTCAGTGATTGTCGTAACTCCTTCGACAAGCGAAGCTGCAGATAGAGGAGATTCCCAACTTCCGAAGGGCTGTACCTTTTTCGTACTACCCATCAGCCATTCAGGAGATCAGAAATTCGAGTTAGACCTTCTTCAAGGTCATTATCACCTAGAGCGAAAGAAAGTCTTGCATAGCCGGGGGCCCCGAAAGCTTCACCAGGAACTATAGCAACATGGATTTCCTCAAGGAATATTTGGGCTAGATCTAAAGTCGTTTCTACTTTCCTGCCTGCGATGTCTCTATTTAGACAGCCCGAAAAATTCGGAAAGGCATAAAAGGCTCCTTGAGGTTCAAGAACCGATACTCCATCGATAGCATTCAACATTGAATGCATTACCTGCCTTCTCCTATCAAAAGCTGTCCGCATCTCTTCCACCGCACTTAACGGCCCAGAAACTGCAGCCAGAGCTGCCTGTTGAGAAATATTCGCAACATTTGAAGTTTGATGAGATTGAAGCGTTGATGATGCTTTAGCGACATCTTCAGGGGCGATGATCCAACCAACTCTCCATCCAGTCATCGCATATGTTTTGGCTACCCCATTGAGAATAACTGTTTGATCAGCGCATTCGGGTACCAATGTCGGGAGTGAATAGTGTGTGCTTGAACCGTAAACAAGATGTTCATAGATTTCATCTGTAAAAATCCAAATATTATTTTCCAAAGCCCATTTTCCGATAGCTTCGATCTCTTCTTTAGGGTAGACCGCCCCTGTAGGGTTAGACGGAGAAACAAAGATAAGAGCTTTCGTTCGTTCTGTAAGCGAAGCGTTTAATTGATCAACAGTGACACGAAACCCAGTTTCTTCTGACGTTGGCAATACGGTCGTTGTAGCTCCCGCAAGCGCAATCGGTTCGGGGTATGTTGTCCAGTACGGTGCAGGAAGTAGAACCTCATCTCCAGCATTTAAGATGACTTGCATACAGTTATACACTGCGTGCTTGCCCCCATTGGTTACCACCACTTGATTCGGGTTTATCTCTAGACCAGAATCTCTAAGAGTCTTTCGTGCTATTGCCTCTTTGAGATCGGGTAATCCCCCTGCGGGGCTATAACGATGGTTCACTGGATCTGAACAAGCAGAAATCGCTGCTTCTACAATATAACTAGGTGTTGGGAAATCAGGTTCTCCTGCTCCAAATCCTATTACAGGTGCTCCAGCAGCTTTTAGTTCTTTTGCTTTTGACGTTACGGCTAACGTCGCAGATGGGGCTATTGCTCCAACACGTTTGGAAATTCTAGATTCCATGGATAATGATTCCTCCGATTGGCTTGTTATTCAATGATGTCTTATTTCTTTCAATAATACGAATCATTTAATTTCTATGTGGCTACCCCACTTCTCCTACAGTTAAGACTATTTTTTAGATGTATATGAATAAAAATATTACTATCCCAAATAATCTTCTCCCAGTTGATGGGCGCTTTGGTAGCGGCCCTTCGTTAGTTCGTAAATCAGATATTGAAGCTTTAGCCGAACTATCTGATTCATACATGGGCACTAGCCACCGGCAAGCACCCGTAAAGGATATGGTTGGTCGTTTACGTGATGGACTGTCCGAACTATTTACCCTTCCTAATGACTGGGAAATTATCTTAGGAAATGGTGGGAGTACTCTCTTCTGGGATGCAGCAACCTTTTCACTTATTTCAGAGAAAAGTCACCATCTAGTATTCGGCGAATTTTCCTCTAAGTTTGCTATTGCAGCAAATGATGCACCACACATAGGCAAACCTTTCATAGCTAATTCTGAGCCTGGGAAAGGTCCCGAGATTTTAGAATCAGATGCCGATACATACGCTTTCACGCACAACGAAACATCTACTGGCGTATCAATGAATCTCCAAAGGCCAGCGAACACATCTCCTGATGAAGCAATAACACTTGTTGATGCAACATCCGCTGCAGGCGGGATGGTTTGGGATCCCTCTGAGGTCGATTGCTACTATTTCGCCCCTCAGAAATGCTTTGCAAGCGATGGTGGTCTTTGGATAGCAGCTTGCTCACCTGCCGCGATTCAAAGAATTAAAAAAATATCTAGCTCTAAACGTTGGATTCCCGCAGGTTTAGATCTCAATATTGCACTTGAAAACAGTAGGAAAAATCAGACGTACAATACTCCTGCACTGGCAACTATTTTTTTAACTGTACGACAGATTGAATGGATGAATAGCAATGGTGGATTATCTTGGGCCGCTAACCAATCAAAATCATTATCGAATCATGTTTACGATTGGGCGGAAAACCATGAATTTGCCGACCCTTTCGTGACAAATTCTTCTGATAGAAGCCCAGTTGTTTCGACCATTGATTTAACGGACCGTGTTGATGCAGATGAGGTTATTTCTATCTGTAGAGAAAATGGAATATTAGATATCGGCGGCTATAGAAAGCTCGGTCGAAATCAGCTACGTATCGCTACTTTTCCTGCTATTGAATTTACCGATATTCAGGCGTTAACCGCATCTCTTGACTTCGTAATGGAGGCTTTACTCTGAATACCGCAGGTCGTTTACTCGTAGCTAGCCCGCTTATGACTGATGGAAATTTTGACTGCGCCGTAGTCTTTATCATTGAACATAATGAGGCAGGTGTAGTTGGCTTGGTTCTTAATAACCCACTTAAGGATCGCTTGGGAGATGCTATGCCTATTTGGGATAATAGCGTTTTTGCTGATTCTGGACTGTTTTGTGGCGGCCCAGTTGATACTCGTAGCTCTATGGCATTGGGAAAATTCATTAACCAATCAGGTGACTCAGAGTCGCTGATATTTGCAAATATTGGTGTGATAGATCTAGGTTCTGGGCCAGAATCTATTCCAGATAATGTCGAGGATTTGCGACCTTATGTTGGTTATTCGGGGTGGAGCTCTATGCAATTAGAAGCAGAATTAGCAGCAAACGCGTGGTTTGTGGTTGATGTTCACCCAGATGACATTTTTGCTACTGATGGAGCAGACTTATGGTCTCACGTCCTTAGAAGGCAGAAAGGTCCGATTTCTTGGCTATCAAATTATCCAGGTGATCCTTGCATGAATTAATTCAATCACCATGTTGCCCCTTTCGGGATTATTCCATGTGTGTGCAGATTAGTTGTACCTGCCAGAGACACATCGATAAGACCAGAAATACCCGTTAACCATAATCCGTGAGTTAGCAAAGCGGCGGTTGTCCCTGTGATTGGGTCAGCGATTGCGTCGCCTACGAACCAAAGATCTTCATTGACTTCTGCAAGCAGACTTCCAGCCGCTGCTGCATCATCTCCAAACCCAATACGGTGAGGGTTTTGCTTACGGCCATACCCTGTTATGGAGCACCATACTGCACCTCGGTTTACCTCTTCCTCAGCAGAAATACCAATGTTTTCTAGAGCTCTTGGTCGTGAACTTTCAATTATTATATCAGCATTACGGATGAGCTTTTTAAGCTGGTCTTTACCGTTCTGTGTATCAAAATCTAATGCCAGGATCTCTTTACCTTTATTTAATCTTTGGAAAAAAGGGGTCCTATTTAAACGACCTCTATCAGGTCTTTTAATTGATTCGACCTTGGTTACCCGTGCTCCAGACCGCATTAGGAACCAAGAGCATAATGGGCCAGCCCACATACTTGAGAGATCTAGAACCTTCGGAGTTTTTTTTATTGCCCTAGGCATAGAGTTTGGTATAACTTCTATTCTTATTTTCTTCGCCTCTCCTATTTCAGAAATTGGTAGTCCTAAAAGTTCAGCACGTTGTAGAAGGACTTGCGATGTTTTTGAAAGAGCGAAACTCTGAATAGCACTCCAGATATCATCATTTATCTTTTCTTCAAGCCACGCGGGGACTGACAAGATGTCTTCTTTACGAGGTAGATTTACTGCGAGAGTTGTATCCGCAGTTTGCACAAGTCTGCATGAACCTCCTGCAGAAGTTTCTCCCCAACCGCGGTGTCCCAGAAGCGGAGCTCGCTCAACAATTAGTGAAAGTCCACTTGGCCCCCCAGATGGTCCATTTAGTGCTTTACTAAAATAATTTAGAAGGCATACGGTTGCTTCAAATCTATGCAACCACCGTAGATCAAAATGTTTCAGTGCAACCTGAGGTGGGCCTATAAGGTCTGAGAGAATGGGAGATGGCCATGTGGGCCAACGGGGATGAATTTGTGAGATTCGGGTTAAATGTTCAAGGTCTACTAATTCAGAAGGAAGAAACTCTAGAAGACGTTGTAAGTGATCAATGCTTGTAGAAACTGGGCTATTGAAGTCTTCTTTTGGCATTCTTCTAGCCTAGATGACCCTTTGGCATTGGCGGAAACCGCTCTTGTGAGGAATGATAGGATTAAATGATCTTTGGAGGTATAAATGGAGATTAGAGCTGGAAGTAGATTAAAGAGTGTTGTTTGCCAAACTGAGGTAATCGCTGTGAAAGCTCCTGGAACGGATTTGGATATTCGGTGTGGTGGAGTTCCAATGGTTGATCCGACAGGTTCCGTATCTGATGATGTTAATCCTGCTGATGGGGCAATGAATGGGACTCAGATGGGGAAACGTTATGTTGACCCAGATGAAACCATTGAACTACTTTGCACTAAACCCGGGGATGGTTCACTAGGAATCGGAGATGCGCTACTAGCCATTAAAGAGAGCAAGCCACTTCCAGCATCAGACTGAGGACTTGAAATAATGAATTTAATGATGCTACTTGAGATGGCTTCTAGCGGCTTCGGAGACCGAGTAGCTATAGGCAGTCGTGATGGGTCAGGAATGACTTATCAAGATCTCTACGACCAGTCCGGTCGAGCAAGCGAATATTTGAACCAGCACAATGTCGAACATATCTCTTTCCTTTCTGAATCAAGCCCTGCCTTGCCCGTAGCGTTATTCGCAGCAGCTTGGGCCGGTTTACCATTTATCCCATTAAATTACCGTTTGCAAGATGCAGAACTCCAGTCCCTTGCTGAGAGGATAACGCCAACATTTACCATCAGTGATGGCGCAGATTTGCAATCGCTCTTAAGCGATGTTGATGACGTTCAAACAACCGCTTGGCATCGTTTTCTAAATGACACAACAAAAGGTGCAATTCCGGAACCGACATGGAACATGGACCCTGACGAAATCGCTATTCTTCTTTTTACTTCTGGTACAACTGGGGCTCCAAAAGCTGCTGTTCTACGTCATTCTCACCTCGTATCTTACATCCTAGGGTCGGTTGAATTTATGGGAGCTGCTGAAGAAGAGGCAACCTTAGTCTCAGTCCCCCCTTACCATGTTGCAGGAATGGCAGCAATGTGTAGTTCCGTGTATGCAGGCAGACGAATTGTTCAACTTCCGAGCTTTGATGCTGACACATGGATTGACCTCGTCATCAAAGAGGAAGTTACCCATGCAATGGTGGTCCCTACCATGCTTGCCCGGATTGTTGAGCGTCTTGATGAGCAGTCAGCTAAAAAAATCGTAAGCCTCAAGGCGCTCTCATACGGAGGCGGAAAGATGCCCAGACCAGTGATCGAAAAGGCGCTTGAGTTGCTTCCGGAAACAAACTTTGTCAATGCGTATGGTTTAACAGAAACAAGTTCAACTATTTCTGTTCTTGGGCCGGAAGATCACCGAACCGCTTATACAAGTTCGGATCCTGATATTCGACAACGATTGGCTTCAGCAGGGAAACCCCTACCCACCCTTGAGGTTTCTATCCGCGATGAAAGCGGAAATGCAGTGTCTGCGGGAGTTAGCGGTGAAATCTGGGTAAGAGGTGAACAGGTCTCCGGTGAATATCTTGGACAAGGAAAAAAGTTAACTGATGATGGTTGGTTCCCTACTAATGATGGTGGGTCCATTGACGACGGTGGTTATTTGTTTGTTGAAGGAAGAATTGATGACATTATCATTCGAGGCGGAGAGAATATTTCGCCGGGAGAGATAGAAGACGTCCTTCTAGAACATCCCAATATTCGCGATGCTGCCGCTATTGGTGTTCCAGATGAGGAGTGGGGCGAAATTATAGTTGCTGTTGTAGTTCTTCATAATCGGGAGGATTTCTCTGAATCAGCGATGAAAGACTTTACGAAAGAGCTTCTGCGTTCTTCGCGGACTCCAGATAAAATTATTCCATTAGATGAGTTGCCTTATAACGAAACTGGCAAGTTGCTTCGACGTGTAATCAAAGCTGATCTAGTAAAAAGACATTGATGTGGGATTTGGAGTGATGCGAGATGAGTGTCCTCACATTCACTGAAGCCTGCGATTTTATTGCTGATCCATTTTTGAATCAAACAATTTATGAAGACAATATTAAAGTTGTTTTTGTTGAGATAGATCCCTCTGCTCATATTGATAATATTGACTATTTTCTTCGTTTTGTTAAAGATTCGCATTCGGTGAATCTTATTATTGTTGGCATTTTGAATTGTGGTAATGAAGATTTATCTGAAGATTTTCTTGCATCATTTGATATTTTATTAACCGATTCTCAAACTAGTCACATGCCTGTATTTGTTAATGACCTTTCAGAAACGATTCTGGAACTTGAAGTGAAGATCAATTCTAATCCTCAGGCATCACTAGTACTGACACAACTCTTACGTCAGAAATCCTATAAAAGTGTTTCTAGCGGCCTCCTCCTTGAATCGTTCGCCTATGGGATGCTTCAAAACGGTTCTGAATTCAAAGATTGGTTAGAACAACGAGGTGATATCCACCAATCAATCGACTCAGAACCTGATGTATTAGCTGAACGTTTTGATAGACGGTTAGATATCTGTCTAAATAGGCCCAATCGCTCCAATGCTTTCTCTTCTAGTATGCGGGACCACCTATTTGAAATTCTTCAAGTGGCTTCTATTGATGAAACGATTACAAAAGTCGAACTTCATGGTTCTGGAAATTCTTTCTGCTCTGGAGGTGATTTAGCTGAGTTTGGCCTTGTTCCATATTCTCCAGACGGTCACTTGACACGCATGTATCGACATCCTGGACTTTCTGTTCATGTAATAGCAGAAAAGATGGAGGTTTATTTACATGGAGTTTGCGCTGGAGCAGGAATTGAGATTCCTGCATTTGCAGCCAGAGTACTCGCTGATGAATCTGTGGAAATTTTCCTTCCGGAAGTTTCTATGGGTCTGATTCCTGGTGCCGGTGGGACTGTCAGTTTGCCGCGAAGAATAGGACCACAAAAGACTGCTTTCTTGGGTATAAGCGGAAGGAAAATAACTTTTTCTGAGGCACTTACATGGGGTTTAATTGATGAAGTGGCTAGTTATAAAAATCAATAATTACGACAATGCCTCAATAATTGTTACGTTTGCTTGACCGCCACCTTCACACATAGTTTGCAACCCATAGCGACCGCCCGTTCTTTCTAATTCATTTAAGAGCGTGGTCATTAATCGCCCGCCTGTACATCCTAATGGATGTCCAAGAGCGATAGCTCCTCCGTTAACATTGACTTTTTCGTGAGGTATATCATGTTCTCGCATCCAAACCAATGGCACAGGCGCAAATGCTTCATTGCACTCAAATAAATCAATATCGTCTGGATTCATTCCGGTCTTTTGAAATGCGTACTCTGTCGCAGGTATGGGCCCTGTGAGCATATAAATAGGGTCATCGCCCCTTGCGCTCATATGATGGATTCGGGCACGTGGTTTAAGTCCGTGATCTTTTACGGCTTGTTCGCCAGCAATTAGAAGGGCTACGGCTCCATCTGAAATCTGACTAGCTACGGCAGCTGTTATGACTCCCCCTTCTTCCAACGTTGATAGTTGAGCCATCTTCTCTAGCGTGGTCCCCCGCCGGACACCTTCGTCGCTTTGAATTTCGCCAAATGGAAGAATTTCGTTATCAAATCGCCCTTCGTCTTGTGCTCGGGCAGCTCGTTCATGCGATTCTAAAGCGAACTCTTCTAATTGTTCTCTGGTAAGATCCCATTTTTTTGCGATTAGTTCAGCTCCCCTAAATTGAGAGACTTCTTGTGTTCCGTACCTGTCCACCCAGCCACTCGAGGTAGTAAATGGGTCTTCAATTTCAGGTCGGCCAATACTTTCATGACCCATGACATCCATGGCAGACCCTATTGGGATTAGGCTCATGTTCTGTATTCCACCTGCGACAACGAGATCTTGAACCCCAGACATAACTCCCATGGCAGCGAAACTCACAGCTTGTTGACCTGAGCCACATTGACGATCAACTGTCACACCTGGAACTGACTCTGGCATCCCGGCCGCAAGCCAAGCAGTTCTGGCAATATCCCCTGCCTGTGGGCCCATATTATCAAGACAGCCCATTATCACATCATCGACAGCGAGCGGGTCTAAGCCTGTTCTGTTAAGGAGCCCCTTTATTGCGTGTGCCCCTAGGTCCGCTGGGTGCACTTCGGAGAGTCCGCCCCCTCTTCGGCCAACGGGTGTTCTCACTGCATCAATGATGTAGGCTTCGCTCATTTGTTTCCTCTCGTATTTCCCCTCCATGTTACTTTACCAGCAGTGTTTTGGGGTTCGTTAGTGATTCCAGAGACTAGTTGCTCTTAGGCTCTTTCGGTAACCCAAGCACCCTTTCCCCTATTATGTTTCTTTGGATTTGATTGCTACCGCCATAAATCGTGTGAGCTCGGCTATATAAAAACGTTCTTTGTTCTCGGTCTAGAGAGTAATCTTTTCCTTCAAAGCCGGTATGTCCATTAGAAGCAACCATCCCTGATGTTCCTCTGATTAACATCCAAAGTTCACCCAACTGTCGGTGCCATGAAGCCCAATACAATTTCCCGATGCTCTGTTCAGCTCCAGGTACCCCATCCGCTGCCAGTGCGGTAAGCATTCTCAGTTGGTTATAACGAAGGACTTCAAGTCCAATATAGGAATCCACTAGTTGCTGTCTTACTATCGGGTCATCCCATTTACCTGAAAATTTTGCCTCTGTTAGTAACTCATCTAGCTCCTGGCGAAAGCTTACTTGTTGTCCCAACGTTGAGGCTCCGCGTTCGAACGACAAAGTTCCCATGGCGACTTTCCAACCATCGCCTTCTTCGCCAACGATATTTTCTTTGGTTGTCCTCGCATTATTAAAAAATGTCTCGTTAAATTCAGCTCCACCTGTTAATTGGATAATGGGGCGAATAGAAACTCCGGCCTGTTCCATGGGAACGAGAAGATAGCTAAGCCCTTTGTGTTTTTTTGTTCCTTTCCCTGTTCGTGCCACAACGAAAATCCAATCAGCAAACTGTGCCAAAGATGTCCAAACTTTCTGTCCGTTTAGAACCCACTCATCTCCGTCCAGCTCGGCTTTTGTATTCACATTTGACAGATCAGAACCTGCATCAGGTTCGCTGTAGCCCTGACACCAGAGTTCTTCTCCCGAAAGAATCGGCGGAATGAACCTTCTCTGTTGTTCTTCTGTTCCAAATGCCATGATAGTAGGCCCCAAGAGGGTAACGCCCATATTGGGTATCCTTCCAGGTGCGCGCGCTTCGACATAGGTTTTGTGAAATAGAACTTGTTCAACGAGCGAACATTCTCTTCCCCCAATAGATTTAGGGAAATCTATTCCTAGCCAGCCACCCTTTGCTAATTCCTTTTCCCATTCAATTTGAAGTTCTGCTGGAACATCATCATGACCTGTCAGGCCTTTCCCTCTTAAGGAAACAAAATCTCCAACAATGTGTTCACCTAACCACGTACGAACTTCATCAACAAATTGACTTTCTTCTTTTGAATAGGTGAAATCCATAAATAGCTCTTGTTAGTGTTCTCCTGTTTAGGTTACTATTGAGGCTTTCTGTTTTGCCTATTCCTTATTTCAGTTTGTTCTCTAATCTCATCTACAAGTCTTTGATAACGCTCAAGTTTTTGATCGTTAATTCGGCCTTCTCTGACAGCTTCTTGCACCGCACAGTGTGGTTCAGTTTTATGAGTGCAATCTTTAAATCGACAATTCCGCCGAGCGGAGGATATTGAGTGGAAGACTGTATCGATTCCCTCCTCTGAGTCCCACAAGCCAACTCCTCGTATTCCAGGAGTGTCAATAATTATCCCACCTGATGGAATGAGAATCATTTCTCGGGCAGTGGTTGTGTGCCTACCTTTTTTATCTTTGAGGCGAACTTCTTTGGTTTCTTGAATTTCTTGTCCAGCAAGATAATTGACGAGTGTAGATTTTCCCACGCCTGACTCACCAAGCAAGACCAGCGTTTGGTTCTGATCAAGTAGATCACGTATTCCGGATTCTCCTGACCCAAGGAAAGCACTTGTTTCGAGGTGCTGCACGTTGTGCAATTCGTCTACGATTTCTGCCCACTCCTCCGGAATTCCATAATCTGCTTTCGTTAGTATCAGCACTGCCTTTGTTTCGCTAGTCGCAGCAAGGATCAAGAGGCGCTCGATACGGGCGATATTTATTGGCCGATCAGCAGACAAAACTATTGCAACTACATCTACGTTTGTGGCTAGAACTTGTGGTCGTTCCATCTCAGCAGGATCTCGCCTAATAATTTGGGAGTACCTGGGAAGTACCGAATCTATAACGTAGCCTTGCTCAGGGTCTGTAAATACTTTTACCCAATCTCCTGTAACTGGGGCAGTTATTGACTTTGCTCTTCGACTATCTGAGAATGCTCTGATTTCCCCGCTGGGAGTAAGTACGTCAACCTCGCCTCTATCAACGCGGCGGACTCTTCCAACAGCATTTGATATAGTCGCTAAATTTAGTCGGTTTATATAATTTTCCCACCCTAGCTCTTTGAGACTGACCATAACTTTAGTAACTATTAATTGTCATGAAGTTCCTCGTTGAGGCCTTGCCAACTTGAGTTCTCACCACGAAGAAGAACCTCCACTACTCCAGTTGTTGAATTCCGCCTGAAAAGAAGATTATCTTTCCCTGAGAGTAATTTAGCTTTCACAGTTGAACCATCTGGCACGCTCACAAGCGTTCCTGCAGTTACATACAAGCCGGCTTCAACAACACAATTATCTCCAAGAGAGATACCAATTCCAGATTCAGCCCCAAGAAGGCAATTTTGACCAATTGATATTACTTCAGTTCCGCCACCTGAAAGAGTTCCCATTATTGAGGCTCCTCCGCCAATGTCTGAGCCATCCCCGACTATCACTCCTGCCGATATACGACCCTCGACCATTGACGCACCTAGCGTCCCAGCATTAAAATTACAAAATCCTTCATGCATGATCGTTGTACCATCTGAAAGATGTGCACCAAGCCTTACTCTGTTAGCGTCGGCTATTCGGACACCCGACGGGATGACATAGTCGGTCATTCGCGGGAATTTATCAACACCGTGCACGAATATCTCTTTACCGTCTGCGATGAGTGAAAGTTTCTGTGCCTTAAAGTCTGTTACCTCAAATGGCCCCAGATTAGTCCAAACACAGTTTACGAGTTTTCCGAAGATTCCTGAAAGGTTGATAGTGTTAGGTTGAACGAGCCTGGCAGAAAGAAGGTGTAACCGAAGGTAGCTGTCTATGGCATTAATTGGGTCATCTGATCGGTCTGCAATGAAAGTCACGACAACTGTCCATGCACCGTTTATAGACTCCCTTTTGAGAGTTGCATCCGTTATGTAGTCCATAATCTGCATTGTTTCCTCTTGGTAGGAGATCTTCTTTAATGCTGATGTAAGTGAGGCTTGAATATTCTTAAGACTCGCTTCATTGAGTTCGTATGAGTTGGTCTTTCCATCCCATTTAGTTTCGTGAGCTAGAACGGCGCATGTATAGGGATCAGAATCTAGCTGGGGCGCTGGGTACCAGACATCCAATATATTTCCATTACTGCTTTTTCTTGCAAGACCAATACCAAACGAGAATGGTGCCACATAGTTTCCTAGGCTATTTTCAAGTTCTTCTTGGTGTTCTTTTAATTGTTCGAGACTTTCTATTTCTTTCATAGAAACGACGTTAGCGGTAAATGGGATGCTTGGGTCGTTTGGGCTACCGTTATCTGGATGAGTTCTCAGCACTACAGGAACCTTATTAACGGTTTTACGTCTTCTTCTTCACCCGAATTTCTATTTGTTTGCGGTGCTATTTCTCAATATCTAGGTGCAGCTCTTGCTTATAGTCTTTTTGATCGTGTGGGTACGAGTTTGGTTGCCACTTTAAGGGTGATTGGGGCTGCAATTTTTATTATTGCTTTAAGGCAAAGTTGGAAGCGTTCGAGGCAAGAACTCGACTTAGTTTGGACATCGTTATTTGGAATTGTTTTGGCTTGCATGAATCTTTGTTTCTATTTAGCTATTAATAATCTTCCATTGGGAAATGCTGTGGCGATTGAGTTTATAGGCCCGATTACTATTGCTGCTATTGGCAATAGGTCATGCGCAAATATCGCGTCGCTTTTTAGCGCAAGTTTGGGGGTTTTTCTTCTTGCCCAGGTGACTGCTGAAGGCACACTCGTGGGGGTTCTTCTGGCGATCTCCGCTGGTGGCTTATGGGGACTTTATATCGTATTGGGAAGTAGAGTCGCTCGGTCTGGTGCTCACTTAGATGGATTGGGAGTTGGGATGCTGATTGGAGGTTTAATGATTGCTCCGATAGGAATTTCTTCAATAGGGAAGGCTGTTCATTCACCTTGGCTAATTTTAGTTGCGCTATCAACTGGTATTTTGGGAAATGTAATTCCTTATGGGATCGATCAGGTTGTTCTGAGAAGGATATCTAAGACTAGGTTTGCTTTTTTACAGTCATTACTGCCTGCCACAGCAGCATGTGTTGGTTTCGTCGCACTTCAGCAAAAAGCATCTGTTGGAGAGGCCATTGGAATTGGTTTGATAATATTCGCAATTCTTTTTCGAGGTAAAGAGGATTGATTATTCTTTAAGGTCGAGGATGCTTCTTGCTTGCTTTGCTAGCGCTTCATCTACCATTTGGCCTTCGAATACAACCGAGGCTGTTCCTTCTTCAACTGCACGGTCGTAGACCTTCAGAAGTTCTATAGCCTTCACGATTTCCTCTGTCGTTGGTGAAAATGATTGGTTTGATAGAGGTACTTGTGAAGGGTGTATACAAAGCTTCCCAGCGAAACCGAGTGATTTAGCTTCTTGGGCTTCCCTAATAAATCTTTCGTTATCTGAAAAATCTGCAACAATTTGGTCAATTACCGGCACACCAAATATGCGACTACTAATTCCCATCTGGCTTCTTGCGTAGAGGACTTCATTATTGCCCTGAGTTCGCACTCCGCCTAGGTCATGGATGTAATCCTCAGCTCCGAAATATGCTCCGACTACTGATTCTTTAGCGAAGATATCATTAAGCGCTACGAGTCCGTTCACTGTCTCTATCCCAACCAACATTTTCGCATTCACTGAGTTCCGTTCAAAGGCTTCCTCAGCTTTTTCTACGTCTTCGGCATTGCTTACTTTGGGAATTATGATGCCAGTTACTTGTGGAGGGAGCGATTGAAGATCATTTTCGAAGTACTCGGACAATGTTGGGTTTACACGAACAAAAATTGTGAGATCTAGATTGATTGCATCTTGCGTATATTTTATGAGATTCGCTCTGGCTACGACCTTTTCTGAATTTGGTACTGCGTCTTCAAAATCAATGACAGCTACATCTGGTTGAACTCTAGAAATTTTTTTGAGTAGGTCTAATTTATTCCCAGGAGCAAAAAGCATGCTCCGCATTTTTTCAGTCATTGAAGCCCTTTTACATTTTTAAAGTATTCTAGTGCCTCTGGGTTCGCCAGTGCTTCAGTATTTTGAACTGGTTGTTCTTCCACCACTGCCTTGATTGCAAGTTCAGAAAGCTTTCCACTTCGGGTTTTGGGTAAATCCGGAACCGATAATATAAGGTCTGGAACATGCCTTGGCGAGGCTTGCTTGCGAAGTTCAGATCTAATCTCTGTTTGTAGTTTGTTATCTAATACTTGTTTCTGAACTAGTACGACAAAAAGAATGACCCGACTATCCCCTTTCCACTGTTGGCTGATTACGGCACTTTCAACGACCTGTGGCATGATGTCCACGACTGCATATATTTCTGCCGTTCCTATCCTGACACCTCCGGGGTTTAGCGTTGCGTCTGAGCGCCCATGAATAATGATTCCATTTGTTGAAGTCCATTCTGCAAAATCTCCTTGGTGCCATTTACCAGGAAATTTTTTGAAGTATGCATCTTGGTATTTATCACCAGTGACATCGTTTAAGAATTTAATCGGCATGGACGGAAAGGGTTTTGCGCATACAAGTTCCCCTTGTTGTTCAGTCTGGACTTTTGCCCCATTGTCATCAAGTATCTCTATATCCATTCCTAAAGCGGGCTTTTGTATTTCTCCCTTGTGCACAGGGCCTGTAGGGTCTCCTGCTACTAAGCACCCGCACAAATCGGTTCCTCCGGACATTGATTGGAGGTGAACATCTCGTTTAATTTGACCGTATACGTAATCAAAACTTTCGGGGATAAGGGTTGATCCAGTTGAACATATTGTTTTTAGTGTTGAAAGGTTATGAGTTCTAATGGGTTCTAAACCTGCATTAGCGCAAGCATCAATATATTTGGCAGAGACCCCGAAAAGTGTTATTTCTAACTCGTCGACCATATTGAATAAGGTCGATGGTGTGGGGTGAAATGGTGAACCATCATAAAGGATGACCGTTGCTTCGGAACCAAGAGCGGATACTAACCAGTTCCACATCATCCATCCTGTTGTGGTGTAGTAGAAGACTCGATCTGCAGGTTTTATGTCGCATTGGAACGCATGTTCAGCTAAATGTTTTAGAAGAACTCCTCCCGACCTATGAACTATGCACTTGGGTTTTCCGGTTGTTCCTGAGGAATAAAGCACATACAAGGGGTGGTTAAAGCCGTGTGATTCGAATTCAACTTCTTTGGGTGTATATTTTTCTGTGAATTCTTGCCATGAGGTTCTTTCGCTTTTGTTGCGTATTCTAGATTTCTTTTGGTCGCTATTTGGGTAGGGAACGACGATGGTTTCCTTGAGAGAAGGAAGACCGTGCTCTACGTGATCAATTTTATCTTGCAGTGAGAACCACTTTCCTCCATAGAAATACCCGTCAGTAACGAAGAGTAATTTGGGTTCTACTTGCGTGAAACGGTCAAGTAGGCCTTGCACACCAAAGTCAGGTGACGTTGATGTGAAGGTGGCTCCTAGGCTTGCAGCGGCGATCAATATAGCAATTGCCTCTGGTCTGTTAGGAAGCCATGCTGCGATACAGTCACCACTTTTGATTCCAAGTTCTCTGAATCCCTGCTGAAGAGATGAAACTTGATTATTGAGTTCAGCCCATGATAATTTTTCAAGTTGACCGAGCTCACTTTTCCAGATCAATGCATCGCTGTGATCATTTTTCTTGAGTAATTTTTGCGCTACGTTAATTGTTTCGTTGGGAAAAAAAATGCTGTCTACTAATCTCGCACTATCTACAACAAGTGCGTTTTCTGTTACGTCAGCGAGACCTAGATAATTGGCGGCGTATCGCCAAAAGTCTTCTGGCGAACTGATGCTCCAGTTGTGTATAGCATCATAGTTTGGAAGTTGGATATTGAAATGGGATTCAGCTTTGTTAGCGAAATCCATTAATCGCGTGTTATCGATTCTTTCTTTTGATGGCTTCCAAAGTTGAGTCACTTCCCCAGCATAGTCTGAGCTTAGGAATGGCAAACTAGCTCTCAAAGCTATTTGAGTGGAGCTGAGGGGAGTCGAACCCCTGGCCTCCTCGATGCGACCGAGGCGCTCTAGCCAGCTGAGCTACAGCCCCATTAATTTAGATTACCGAAAAGGACTTTATGGGGCTCAGATCCTGTCAGTTCCTGTCGCTGCGAAATCTAACGTCGCTGATCCACTTGGTTGAAGTATCGCTCGTCGCGTTTGTTCAATTTCGCGTTGATACTGAACTAATGCCCATACGTATAGGAAAAGTAAGGCATCAGCGAAGAAATGAAGTGCTATGAACCCTCCACCTGCAACTACCGCTAATAGCAGCGTAAAGACGACGGTCCCTCCTAAAGCAAGTAATACTTTTCTTCTTCGAATACGGGCTTGTTCACTTGTCAGTTCCATGGGATTTATCCCCTTTTCTCTTACGTCGAGCGGTGGCTCAACTAACGAATGTCCTGGTTGTAGTCCGCTCCCCAAATATTGTTGGGAAGTATGTAATGGGACTACGACGGCTTTTGCACGTCTTGGCGTGCGAAACCGATTTGTTGTATTTCTAAGAGCAAATGAAGGAGCAGTTATACGGTTTCGTAGCCAATAAACACCGGCCCCTAACCATAAAATAGCTAATGCAATTAACAGCATTTCTCCACCAAACTCTAACTAGCTGTACGTTAAAATTTTTGCACTAATTGAATGGTAAATGGTGGATATGCAGGGAATTTACTGAAGATGTATCTTGTCTGAGCAGAAATATACTTTCTACTCTCGAGTATAGGTTCCAGTTTTTCCGCCAGTTTTCTTCCAGAGGGCAATGTCGGAGATAACTATTGCTTTATCTACACTTTTGCACATGTCATAGATCGTTAGGGCGGCCACCGAACACGCTGTCAGGGCTTCCATTTCAACTCCTGTTTTTCCCACGGTAGAAACTACAGCCTCAATAGCCACATGGTCCCCGCACTCCTCTAAATCCACCGAGACTGAAGTAATTGAAAGGGGGTGACATAAGGGTATTAGTTCTGATGTTTTTTTCGCCGCTTGGATGCCGGCTATTCGAGCAGCGGCGAAAACATCACCTTTTGGTATTTCTCCATGGGATAATTTGTTGATTGTGTTATGACCCATTATTACTTTCGCCTTGGCAACTGCCCTTCGTGCAGTTTCACCTTTTGATGCAACGTCAACCATTCTTGCTTGACCGGCTTCATCAAGATGCGAAAATTTTTCAGTCATTCCTCAGCCGCCAATCTGAGACATTGATTTGCTCGGGCGAATAAAAACAGATTTACCTATCTGGTGACCTGCCCATTTTTCTTGAACACCAGAGAGGAATAAATCTGCAATATCATCGTCTGTTGCGCCATTGCGCAGAAGGTAACGCATGTCGTAATCTTTTAAGGCAAAGAGGCAATTTCTAAATTTCCCATCGGCAGTTAGCCTTACCCTGTCACAGGATTCACAGAAAGCTTCAGAGACTGTCGCTATAACCCCTACTTCTCCTAGTCCATCTGCGTACTTCCACCTAGCCGCAGGAGCGTTACCACGTTGAAGTGGAATAAGTTCATGACGCGAAGAAATAACTTCTAGAATATCCGCTAACGACATGACACGGTCGTTACTCCACTCTTCATCAGCATCTAAAGGCATAAACTCGATAAACCGGACAGTGACTTTCTTAGTTCTGCCGTAATCTACGAAATCAAGTATTTCGTCATCGTTGATTCCCTTCATTACGACCATGTTGATTTTCACAGGATCGAAACCTGCAGTTTTTGCAGCATCTATCCCTTCGATTACTTGCTTGAGGTTGTCGCGCCTTGTTAGGTTATTGAATCGATCGCGCTGAAGAGAGTCAAGCGAAATGTTGATTCTATCCAAACCTGCAGTTTTAAGCTTTCCAGCCATTAGTGGGAGAGTCACCCCATTTGTTGTCATTGATAAATCAACTGGAAGTTGTGCAAGTCGATTAATTAAGTCCACAAGGTTTGCGCGTACAGTCGGTTCTCCGCCAGTTAGACGTATGCTCTCTATTCCGAAGCGGTTGACGAGTAAGACAGCTAGCCGCTCTATTTCCTCGAAAGTAAGGAGTTCCTCTCGTGGAGTCCATTCCAGGCCTTCTTCGGGCATACAGTATGTGCAACGGAAATTGCATCTATCAGTAATTGAGATTCGAAGATCTTTATGAACCCTGTTATGTGTATCAATCAGTTTAAGTGTCATACGTTCCCATATTAGCGGTAGAGGTCAATCTAGGAAAAGAAATTGGAGTTTCGAACCCTGAGTAGTGCCAATTCCATCTGGCAGGATCGCTAATGCGTTCGCCCCGGCCATGCCTGTCAGTTGATGTGATCCTTGATGCCCTGCCGATTGTATCTGTGGCGTCTCTTGAGTTACGTCAACTAAGACTCTGAAGTAATGCGTCTTCCCATCTGGTTTTCTGTTGAAGTCCTGCGCTGCTACCCCAAAGAAAAGAGGGCGGTATGGTTCGGTGTATCCTGACATTTTTTTTAATGCTGGACGAGCGAATAATTCATAGGAAACCATTGAAGAAACAGGATTCCCAGGTAATCCGAAGACGGGAAGTTGACCCACTATGCCAAAAGCCAAGGGTTTTGCGGGTTTAATCGCTACTTGCATCCATTGCATTCTCCCAAGGCGATTTAAGACAACTTTTACATAGTCAAAGTCCCCCATGCTGACGCCGCCCGTCGTGATAAGTGCGTCACAAGAGGTTTCTGCCTTCTTAATAGTTTCTTCAATTGCTTCTTCATCATCTGGAATCAATCCAAAATCAACTGTTTGGAAGCCATCTCTTTCAAGAAGTGCGAGCAACGAAAAGCGGTTCGAGTCTCTTATCTGTCCTGGTTTTAGCGGCTGTTTCCCTTCGATGAGTTCGTCACCAGTTGAGAATATACCTACAGTCGGTGTCTTCACCGTTGAGATTTCGTAGATACCTAAACTTGCAAGGAGCCCTAAATGAGCTGCGTTGAGTATTGTCCCTTTTGGTATCACTAAATTGCCTGGCACTAGGTCTTCACCACTTTGCCTTATATGCTGCCCCTCTGAAACTTCCTTTCTTATTGTCACATGTAATCCATTGTCACTTTGTTCAGTCCACTCAACCATGACTACTGCATCAGCTCCATCAGGCAAGGGGGCGCCAGTCATGATTTTTGAGCATTTTCCCTGATCAATTGTGAAAGTCGGAGTCTTCCCTGCGGGTATCGTTTCAAGCATTTCTAGTGACACTGGGCTATTTTCTGTGGCTCCTTGGGTATCAATTGCCTTTACTGCGTAGCCATCCACGGCAGTATTGTCGAAAGGGGGAATACTTTCTGACGAGACGACGGGTTCAGCTATAACTTTATTTCTCCCCTCAAGTAGAAGTACATTTTCGCCTTCCAGAGCATCCACATTCTTTATCACATAACTCTGAGCCTCTTCTAATGAAATCATGCGTTTCATCTTAACAACTCCTTCACCTTGCAGGACACTTACTTTGGCGAAGAGCGGACTATCATGAAGAAGTGACGTGGTGGTACTTCCTAATTCCTGTGAGCTACATCTTTGGAACTTTCCCTACCGCACAGTTAGTAGCTGGCTTACTGGGTCATGATCCGACTGAAGAGGGTTCTGGAAACCCTGGAGCTTCTAACGTATATCGCGTTGCAGGAAGAAAGGCAGGTGTCCTTGTCCTCACAGGAGATTTACTCAAAGGATTTACCCCGGCGCTTATTTGTTATTTCATCGATGGAAGATTTTTGGGCTTATTAGCTGGGGTTAGCGCAATGCTAGGTCATATTTTTCCAGCTACAAGAAAGTTTTCTGGTGGTAAGGGTGTCGCAACCATCGGAGGAGTCGGAATCGCCCTGTACCCTCTGGTTGCAGTCATAGCTATTTTGCTTTGGCTTCCAATAATGAAATTTTCTCGAAGAGCTTCTATCGGATCGATAGTACTCATGGGCGTCTTCCCGATTGGAGTGTTAATTAGTTCATCAGGTTCTCTTAAAGAGTTTTTTGTTTCTCTAGGGGCTTCCCTAGTTGTCTTATCAAGACATCGTGGGAATATCCAGCGATTGCTAAGTGGCAATGAACAAGCAATTGATTAGTAGATTCTTCCTGTAGAGTTCTTCTTTGAGAAACTAGAGCGATTTTACCGAAGAATAACGGAGTTTAAGAATGCCAACGTACGATTATCGATGCGATACATGCGAGCATACGTTTGAGATTTTCCAATCTTTCTCAGAAGAACCTCTATCAAAGTGCCCTCAAGAAATATGCAACGGAGTAGTCAAGAAAATATTTTCAGCTCCTGGGATTTCTTTTAAAGGCTCTGGATTTTACAAAAATGATAATCGATCTAAATCTTCGTCCAAATCGACATCACCGGATACTGCATCTAAGAGTTCAGACTCTAAAAATTCTAACTCGAAAGACAAAAGTACAAGTGATAGTACCTCGAATAGCTCAATTAAATCTGACTAATAATACCGGTTGAGATTAAGAGTGCTGCTGCAACTCCTATGGCTAACCTGTAATAGCCAAAGATGGCAAAGCTTCTTTTCTCCAACCAGTCCACCATAAACTGAACAGAGATTAAAGCTGCAACGAAAGCTACGCATAAACCAATTAAAGGAGTGGCATACCCGAAGCTATCAATTACTTGCTGACCATCGGTTCCTAATTCATAAGCAGTTGCAGCGGTTAACGTTAGAAAACCAAGAATGAAGCTGAACTCCACCGCTGCTTTCAACGATAATCCAACGAGAACTGCTGCGAGAATAGTCACAAGGCTTCTACTTACTCCAGGCCATAGTGCAAGGGCCTGGGCAAGACCTATTAAAAAAGCCTTTTGTGGTGTCAAATCTTCCAACCTTCCACCAGGACGGTTAAGAATATTTCTCCTTTCAGCTAAAAGAATAACTAGCCCACCTATTACCCATGCTGTGGCTACGGGCCAAAGGCTATACAATTCCTCTTTTACAAAATCAGCTGCAGCAAACCCGATTAATGCTGTTGGTATAAAGGCGGTTGCTAGGGTTACTAGTAACTGCTTGCCTTCGGTGCTTTTCCCAAAGAGCCCTAAGAGCATTTGCCCTAAACGCTGACGGTAAAGAAACGCAACTGCAAAAATGGCCCCTATCTGGATGCTAATGATGTAGCTGTCAATAGCTTCTTCTGAGAGTTCGGTTTTGCCTACGTTTAGGAATTCCTTAGTCGCCAGCAAGTGCCCTGTTGAACTTACAGGAAGAAATTCGGTGAATCCCTCTACGATTCCGAAAATGATAGCTTTCGATACTGATAGCGATTCTTTTGGCAATACCTGTATTGATCCGAATGCTGGGTCAGCAATAAGAAGAAAAGATGCAATCAAAGTAATTACTGAAATGAGTCTCTTGAGAGTATTCCCTTTCACCTAAGTGCCCGTTTCATCAGTCTCCTCATCTTAGGATCCTAGATGGGTTGGGATCTTAAATGTTATCAGACTCCAGAAACTGTGACATCAGCAACAACGAGGCTAACTCCTGATGCACGCATTGGTAACCTTTCAAGATCATTTCCGATATCGAGTACTTCAAGAAGCATCCGCTGAAGTGTTGATGCAATTGTTATTTCTCTAACTGGCTCAGCTAGTTGCCCGTTTTTGATAAGCAACCCTTCGGCTCCGGCAGAAAAATCTCCGCTCACTGGATTAACTCCTGAATGAAGTCCGGATACTCCTTGTATTAGGATTCCATTATCAATTGCTCCGATGAGCTCTTCCTGTGATTTAGTTCCAGGAACAAGTGACAGTGCTTGTGCCCCGACACTAGGAGATGAGTTATAACTGCGAACAGCCGACCCAGTTGAATGGGTTCCCATAGATCTGGCGGTATAGGAGTTATGCAGGAACGTGTTAAGAATACCCTGATCTATAAGCACGTTTCGCCTGCTTGCAAGACCCTCTCCATCTACTTCTGTAGCAGTAAACGCGTCGGGATCCGTTGGGTCATCGATTAATGTTAAAATTTCAGCGGCTATCTTCTCATTCTCCCTATCAGCAAAGAGTGAACGCCCTTTGAGAAGTGATTCTCCACTAAAAGTCGAACCTATTATCCCCAGAAATTGGGCTGTTACATATGGGTCCAGCACCACTGTTTTGCGACCAGATGATGCTTTCTGAGCGCCGAGCATACGAGTTGCTCTTTCGGATGCCAGGGATCCTGCCTTTTCTATTTCAAGTTTTTTTGGGTCACGGCCAACAGAATAACCGAAACCAGTTTGCATATCTTTTCCATCGGATGCAAGTGATGAAGCGGCGACGTAGCAACCCCCTTCATAGCTTGATCGGCGAATGCCACTTGATGTAACTATTGCACTTGCCGAAATGGAGTCCACATATTCTGATGATTCCACACCCACTATTCTCTGATCTGATTTTATTATGAACTCTTCAAGTTCTTTAGCGAGAGCTATTTTGTCTTCGGTGGCAAATTCCTTTAGCGCTGAGTCATAGAGATTCAGATTGACTGGTTCAACATCATCTGGTTCAGCGATTTGTAGCATCGAATCAAAAGTTCCAAACGTTGCGTTATCCCTTGCTTCCAAGAGAGTTTCGTTTAGGATCTCCATATCTAACGATCCAGCGTAGGCCATCCCCTGGCGTCCATCTTGCACGACTCTTATGCCTACTCCTTGAGATTCTGAGGCAGTGAAAGATTCTAATTCCCCTTTGTAGACCCTTATGTCAGTCTCTTGATCATGAACAACAATGACTTCTATTTCTTCATTCGAAGATGCAAGAGTAATGATCTCGTCTGCTATTGCAAGTAATTCATTTTCCATATTTACGCTGCCGTTCCGCCGACTGTTAAACTTTGAACTCTCAATGTCGGCGTTCCATCTCCGACTGGTACTCCCTGGCCATCTTTGCCACAGGTACCAGGGGAACCCATTTCGAAATCATTCCCTAAAGCATCTATCTGGTTAAGGACTTCTGGTCCATTACCTATCAAGTTTCCCTCTCGTATTGGAGCAGTAATTTCTCCATTTTCTATAAGGTACGCTTCAGTCATTCCGAAAACGAAGTCGCCGGTTGCCGTGTTGACTTGCCCTCCTCCAAGGTGAGCAACATAAACACCATGCTTCGTATCAGCAATAATGTCCTCTGGAGCGGTCTCGCCATTGGCTATGTATGTGTTAGTCATGCGAACCATTGGGAGCACCATGTAACTTTGTCTTCTGCCGTTTCCGCTACTTTTCCGACCTTGCGAGCGTGATCGTAATCCGTCCCACATATAGTCCATTAAAATCCCATCTTCTATCAACGTATTTTTCTGGGCTGGGTGCCCTTCATCATCGATAGCGAATGCTCCCCATTCTTTTGGCATTGTGCCGTCGTCGATTAGAGTTACGAGCTCACTTGCGACTTTCTCACCTTTTCGGTCAGCAAAAACTGATGCTTGCTTTTTAACTAAATCTGCTTCTAAGCCATGGCCACATGCTTCATGGAAGAGAACGCCGCCGCCACCACTTCCTATGACAACTGGCATTGTCCCACTGGGTGCAGGTTTTGCATTTAATTTCGTTATAGCTCTTTGTGCTGCCCTTTGCGCTAGCTCTTCTATGTCATATTCTTCAAAAAGTTCAAAACCTATCGGTCGGCCTGTAGATTCTCGCCCCGTTTGCATTCCTGCGTCTCCTGTCGCAACGCACGCAACTGAGAATAGCGTTCTGACTTGATCATCTGACGCATAGATGCCTTCACTGTTTGCTACCAATATGCGTCGCCTTGAGTCGCCATACCTGGCAGAGACTTGAGTGATTGATTCACTTTGGCTTCTTGCTACTTCATCAGCTCGCTTTAACAGTTCGACTTTTTTTATCTTCTCCACAGTTTCGGGAAGGATCAGGACCGGGTTAGGTGATGCAGCATTTGATGGTGCCAACCTGTTGACAGAACCTGCTCCTCCTTCACTTCGGGCTGCAGCAGCCGCTGACCGAGCAGCTTCTAAGAGCCCTTTTGTGCTTAGATCAGCCGTATGTGCGAAACCAGTAGTTTCACCTACGACGACGCGTATTCCTGCCCCTCGGTCTCTTCCTGATGTTAGTTCTTCTACTTTCCCATTATCAAAATATGCTGAAGAGGATCGTTTATCTTCAACAAAAATTTCAGCAAATTCGCCACCTGTCTTTAAGGCTTCAGCTATGGCACTCTCAATTAAATCTTGATCTATCATGTCTTTTCCCATACCTATTAGATTACTTCATTCACAAGTCATTGCCCTATCCGACAAACAACCGCTTTACTTGCGTATGGTACATGTATGGCATTGGAAGCACCTATTCCTGCAGCAGCAGATTACATCGTTACAAAAGATGATTTGGCAACTGCCTTGACATCTGGCGATGTTGAGGTTTTGGCAACCCCGCGAGTCATCGCATGGTGTGAGGCTCAAACGATGGCCGCAGTCTCTGATCAAATTTCTGATGAAGAGACTACTGTTGGAATGCGGGTAAGAGTCGACCATGTGAATCCTACAGGGCTTGGAGCAACTGTTAGGGTTAGCGCTCTGCTAACGCGTGTTGATGGAAGAAGACTTACTTTTCAAGTAAGTGCATTTGAGATAAAAAAAGATGCCGAAGAACTTCAGATCGCTATGGGCCAAATCACACGAGTAATCGTGTTTAGAAATCGTTTTATGGAGCGAGTAGACATCGCTTGACATGAAAATCCCCTAGAATCAAGGCTTCGAGTATCTAAGTTTGGTTTTAACCTAAGGCATCGTGCAAAAGTAGTCTTTGTGCCAATAACCTATCAAGGTTGCACAAATGCATGGTTTGTAGCGGACTAACAAGTGGAGTAGGTCAACCTAAGATGAGCTTTGAAACAACTACTGACGTTTCCACTCAAAAGCCAAAATGGTGGAAAAGCAAGTACGTTACTGTCCCCCTCCGCATTGGGTTAAGTGTTGCTTTGCTCCTTGTAGTGATTGTGTCAATGGATGATCTCGACTGGGATGAGTTACCTGACTGGAACAGCGAAACTGCCATTTGGAGTATCGGGGCTTTCGTCTTTACGTTGACTGGGTTTATCCTTGGAGCAGTTCGTTGGCAAAGAGTTTTGATAGCTTTGGGAGTTCGCCAGCCGCTTGGGCGGCTTTTTAGTCATTACATGTCAGGGCAATTTGTCTCAAATTTCCTCCCGACTACAGTTGGCGGCGATGTTGTGAGGGTAAGTAGATTAACAAAAGATACGAATGATGGACCTATAAGTTTCACATCAGTTGTCTTTGAACGATTGAGCGGCTGGCTAGTCTTACCCGTCATAACGTTTATTGGATTTGCAATTAATCCTGGATTAACTGGACTGGGTAACTCAACAAGGATTCCGCTAATTATAGGATTCATAACATTAATAGGTTTAGTGCTTGTTTTGCTTATGCTGGGGAATGACCGCATAGGTCAAGGTTTGCGGAATCGAAAAGGTGTTTTACGTTTCGCTAATGCTATTCATTTAGGAATTGACCGCCTACGACAGCACCCTAAAGCTGCTAGAGAAGTTATCCTTTCCGCTTTTGCGTATCAATTTATGCTCTTACTGGCTGCTGGTTGCGCAGTGGAAGCATTGGGAATTGATCAGGTTGGCTTAACAGCGTTGATGGCTTTCATCCCAGCTGTTCTTATCATTCAAGTATTACCTCTAGGGATAGGGGGATTGGGTGTTAGAGAGGGAACGCTTGTTGTTTTCCTCTCAGGTATCAACGTCCCATCGGAACAAGCACTTGCTTTAGGATTATCGATCTATGCTTTGACGCTTCTTGGAAGTCTTATAGGTTTCCCTCTCCTTATTTTCGGTGGACGGAAAGGGGGCAGTAGCCTTGATGCTGCCCAGAGCGAGGCTTAGTTTAGGTTTCTGATGCGTGATGATGTAATTCAAGTTAATTATTCATCTAAGAAATTGGTATGGGTACGTGAATTATTTCTATTAACTATTTGTTATACGTGTTATTCGTGGGTTAGGAATCAATTTGGATCCGCATCGGTAACTTCTGATACGGCCTATCGTAACGCAGACTACATGATCGAAACTGAGCGATTTCTTGGCTTCTATTTTGAGCCATCATTACAAAGCTGGTTTGACGGTTGGGTCTGGTTTTTGCGCTTCTGGAATATCTTCTACGGAACTCTTCATTTTGTTGTGACTCTTGGTGTGCTAATTTTTCTATTTGTTCGAGTACCAGTTGAATATACGAAATGGAGGACTATCGGTCTACTGACAACAGGGCTTGCCTTGGTAGGTTTTGCCTTGTTCCCCTTAATGCCCCCGCGACTATTAGGCAACTGCAGAGAAGTAGGTGCGTGCGTTGATAGCCCGTTTATTGACACAATGGCAGAATATGGTGGTCTATGGAGTTTCGATTCTGGACTAATGGAAAGCCTTTCAAACCAATATGCCGCGATGCCTAGCTTGCATTTTGCATGGGCTCTATGGAGTTGGCTTGCAATTAGAAGACATTTAGAAAGCCGAACCAGTCGTATCGCTATTGCTTCGTATCCGATTTGGACGTTGTTTGCGATTCTGGTGACCGCTAACCACTATTGGATTGACGCCGTCGGGGGGGCGGCTGTGCTTGGGGTCGCTTATTGTCTTGGAGTCAAGTTGAACTCTTGGGTTAGTAAAACCATTTCTCAAGAGAATACCAAGGTAAGTAATTTATAGGTGTCGAATTTCATAGCTATGTAGCTGTGTTCACGAGGTATTATGTTGGTAGTTTACAAATGAGGACTACTATGCTTGAACAGATCACATGCCCAGCTGATTTAAGGCGATTGTCATATGATCAGTTGACTTCCTTAAGTTCCGAAATACGTGAGTTTATTGTCGAAACAGTGCAGGAAAATGGTGGGCATTTAGGATCAAACTTAGGCGTAGTAGAGCTTACTATTGCACTCCACCGTGTCTTTGATTCTCCACGCGACATTCTCCTTTGGGATACTGGCCATCAGGCTTACGTTCACAAAATGTTCACAGGAAGGTTAGGAGATTTTAAAACTCTTCGAAAAGATGGAGGCCTCTCCGGTTATCCCAGCCGCTCTGAATCTGACCATGATTGGATCGAGAACAGCCATGCTTCTACTGCATTAAGTTACGCATTCGGTATTGCAACAGCTCAAGAAAGCAGTATCGGAGAAGGCAGAAGAGTTATAGCCGTAATCGGTGATGGAGCTTTGACTGGCGGAATGGCATTTGAGGGTCTAAATAACCTTGGTCACTCTGGCAGTAATGCGATCATTATCCTAAATGATAATGGCAGGTCGTATGCGCCAACGGTTTCTCTACTTTCGGATAGTCTCAAAAAGTTGCGGAACAACCCGAAATACCTTGAGCAACAAGAAAAGATTGAATCGAAAGTTAAAAGCTTGTTACCATCTCGGGAAGTTCTCGGACTTTCAGTTGAGCGGGCAATTGATGCGGCAAAGGCAGCTGTTAGGGAAATTTGGGATCCTACTTCTTTCTTTGAGGATCTTGGGATTCGATACAATGGGCCGTTTGATGGGCACAATGTTGAAGCACTTGAAAAGGCACTTCGAAATGCTTCTGGTTTTGAAGGCCCAACTGTAATTCATGTTCTGACTGAGAAAGGTAGAGGATACGGCCCGGCTGAAAATGACCCAATCAAAAGGCTCCATGACATAGGGACGCCTAAACCTGGCAGTTACACCTCTGCTTTTACTGAGATTCTCATTAAAGAGGCCGAGACCCACCCAGAACTGGTGGCGATCACAGCTGCAATGCCTGATAGTACTGGTCTACTCCCCTTCTCAGAACGGTTCCCTGATCGTTTCTTTGATGTCGGCATCGCTGAACAGCACGCTACTACTGCTGCTGCAGGCATGGCTATGGGCGGATTACGACCAGTAGTTGCAGTTTACGCTACCTTCTTGAATCGAGCCTTTGATCAGGTCAACTTTGACGTAGCCTTACATGAGCAACCTGTAATCTTCTGTATTGACCGAGCTGGAATCACTGGACCGGATGGAGCATCACATCATGGATTATTAGATATGATGCTACTCACCAAGGTCCCTGGAATGACAATGTTCGCTCCTTCGTCCTACCAAGAACTTCAGCAAATGTTCTCTGATGCTTTAGACATCACCACTGGACCTGTGGCGATTCGTTATCCACGAACTCCTGCTCCTTCTGTGCCTGAAAATGAAGTAGGGTCAGGCTTAAACGCCCGCGTCGTCTCTGAAGGAGTTGACATATGCATTCTTTCTGTTGGGAAGATGCTTGAATCAGCTCAAGACGCAGCTGAGATACTTAAGAAAGATGGCTATAGCGTAAGCGTTTGGGATGTTCGTGTCGTCGCGCCGCTAGATCCCGAAATGTTAGCTGCTGCTCATAAGCATTCACTGGTTGTGACTCTTGAAGATGGAGTCATTGAAGGGGGTGTAGGATCTTCAATAGCTAGTCATTTGCGTGAATCAACAGGTTCGACGCCAACAATAATCACTAAAGGAGTTCCTGTCTCCTTCGTTGATCAAGGAAACCCCGAAACCCTTCTATCTGAATTAGGACTTGACCCTGATGGGATTGTAAAAACGATTTTGGAATCTGATTTCTAATTCTACCTCACTCAAAAAAAGGATTTTCTCCTGCTTCATGATCAGTGACGTCAACGATCTCTGTAATTTCGGGTATCGCTTCAGCAATCATTACTTCAATTCCTTGCCTGAGGGTCGCAGCTGACATAGCACAGCCTTGGCAACCGCCTCCCATAAGGATATGAGCGCTAGTACCATCCATCTTTACTAATTCTGCGTAACCAGAATGTGCGGCTAAGGACGGATTTATGTGTGTATCAAGCAGTTGTTGTAGTTTCTCCCCTGGTGTTCCGATCAGCTCGATATCTTCGCCTTCTAACATCTTTGGGCGGTTGGGGTTTCGTATTACTAACCCGCCTTGCATTGGATTGCTTGGAAGGTCAAGAGTTGCTCCGGATAAATTCTCAAGATCAACTTTGGGAATAACTATGGTTAGTTCGCTCACCTGATAAATGTGATCATCGGGTGCAGCTTCTTCTATATCTTCAAAAGAGAGATCATAAGAGAATTCTGGACCATTTGCTCCGGTAATTGCTACTCTGAGAGCTGTAGATTCAGGGTTCTCTTCCTCAGACCGCACTTCCATAACTGTAGATAGGGCCGCTTCGGTAACTTCTAAAGCATCAGCACCAACATGGGTTTCATCAACTGCCATATTATGATAATACCGCCTCATTTTGCTTAATGAGATACCTTCGCTTCTCTTTATGAAGTTTATTTATGAATTGGGTACTCAAACCTGAATCGCTACTAACTTCGTTTCTTTCGCTATGACGATCTAGTCTTTGTCATGGCTAATCCCATGCAACTTAAAGTGAAGAAGCGGAGATCCCTCAGAAGGATCGGGCTCGTAATCCTGCTGTTGGTTGCCTTTATTTTACGAGTGTGGAATTTAGATTGGGATGAAGGGACCCACCAACACCCTGATGAACGTTACTGGAGCATCGTAACCTCAGATATTAATTGGGAGGACCCAGTAACTTACTTTAATTCTGAGAAGTCAGATTTAAACCCGTATAGTTATCGAGATACGTGGGTGTATGGCACTCTTCCCTTGTTTGCAACGAAAGGTGTCGCTGAATTTCTTGAGGCAGATTTTTTCTTATCCAATTGGGTTGTCTCAATTGTTGACAGGGCGGGTATTAATCTGCAGGAAGATCGATTATCTTCGTCCGGAGAGAGCTACACAGTCAAAACCTTCAATAGCGGATATGAAGTTCAAAATATTGGAAGATTACTAGCTGCTTTAATTGACACTGGAACTGTTTTACTTACCTATTTGTTGGGACGTGCTCTGTTTTCTCGACCTGCAGGTTTAGTCGCCGCAGCCCTTCTAACTTTTTCCCCACTCCATATTCAATATAGTCATTTCCATGGATCTGAACCATGGGTGACATTCTTTAGTACCGCAGCAGTTTTGTTGTCAGTGCTATTTTTGAAATCATCAAAAATTTCAGATAATAAATCTATTTGTAACCGGAAAGGGATTTATAGGGCGCTTCTCATTGGATTCTTTTGTGGACTTGCGGCTGCATCGAAATTCACAGGATTTATTGTTTTTATTTCACCAGTCTTTGCGTTCGCTTTAGCAGTATTTTCAAAGCGAACTTTTGCAGGAGTTGGTCGGATGAGGCTTTTCATGCCCTTTATCTCTTTTATCTCTTTAGTTTCAGTATCTGGATTATCGGGAATCGGTACGTTTCGGCTCTTTCAGCCGTATGCTTTCTCCGGTTTTTTGCGCCTTGATCCAAATTTTCTTGCTGACCTTCAATACTTACGAGCCGTGAACGAAGGTGGAGACTTCCCTTGGGTTATACAATGGGTTAACCGGATTCCCCTGTTTTCCCCTTTGAAATCAATGTTCTGGTCCGGTATGGGGCCAGCCACAAGTATTTGCGTTCTAGTTGGTATGGGTTTTATTGGTCGCAGAATCTTGCGTGAACACGATTTTTCTTTATTGATACCTGTTTCGTTTCTTCTAGCTTTAGGAGGGCTTGTAACGCAACAATTCAATCCTTTGAACCGGTATTACCTGCCCATTTACCCGATCCTTATTGTTTTTGGGGGGTTTGGAATTCATAAATTGTGGGTTGGGGCATCTCGCCGGTTAAGGGCTCATGAACCCAACAAGATTGCATGGAATTGCGTTTTATTATTTTGCGTACTTACGATCGGAGTAGTTCTTTTCTGGGGCATTGGTTTTGTTAATGGCGTTTACCAAAAAACTAATCCGAGGTTGATTGCTACAGCGTGGGTGGTTGAGAACGTTCCCGATAACTCCACAATTTCTCGTCAAGTTTGGGATGATACTGTTCCAGTTCGCTCAACCATTCGAGGGGGAAATGACTACAGGTTTATTGAATTAGATCTTTTCCGCACAGATTCTTCCGTTGACCCTATTACTGGCTTATCAAAACCAGAATTATTATTATCGCAACTTGATGAGGTGGATTACATTATCGAATCTAGCAATAGGTTGTATGACTCTATTCCTCGGATGCCTGCGGAGTATCCATTTACAACTGCTTATTATGAGTCATTGTTTAGTGGGCAGTTAGGTTTTATCAACGTTGCTTCATTTGAGAATAAGCCTTCTTTATTTGGTTTTGATCTTCCATCATGGGGAGGGGAAGAAACGTTCTCTGTTTATGATCACCCGACAGTAACGGTTTGGGAAAAATCAGACAAGTGGGATATTGAGAAAGCTCGTCAGATTTTAAATCCGTTTGCGTCAGCGAACGCTCCAAATTTGTCACCGCGCGAAGGCGCCGCGAATGCGTTGCTACTTCACCCATCGCAATATCGTTCTTTGCAAAGCGGGGAAACTTTTTCTGAGCGATTCTCATCTGATTTCTTTGTGGGGTCGTTGGGATGGTTGTGGTGGTTTTTGTGGTTGCAGATATCTGCGCTAATTACCTTGCCACTTATTCTTCGACTTTGTCAGTCGTTACCTGATCGTGGTTATGGGTTGAGTAAAGTATTCGGATTCCTTGCAACAGGCACGGTCACATGGGTTCTTGTCTCCTGGGGTTTCATTGATTTTTCAAGATTCGCTCCTATTGTTTCTTTACTAATTTTGTTAATAGGATCTATTTGGCATGTGTTTAAGAGTAGTTCTCTCATCAAAGATTTCTTTATCCACGAAAAGAGGACATGGATAACAGTTGAAGTTGTGTTCACCTCGGTTTTCTTTACTGTTTTGATGCTTAGATTCTTGAATCCTGATTTGTGGGATGCATTTCGCGGTGGAGAAAAGCCGATGGAGTTGGCATATCTAACTGCAGTCGGGAGGAGCGAGGCTCTTCCACCTTATGATCCTTGGTTTGCAGGCGGTGTGATGAATTATTACTATTTTGGATGGTTTTTGCTCGCTGTTCCAATGGTTGCTTTAGGATTGCGGCCTGAATTTGTATTTCAGTTTGGATTAGCGACTTACGTCTCTCTAGCTGTTGTAGGCGTTATGACTATTGTCGTGAACATAGTTGGGTTTTCTAAGAAAAGGACTTCTGTTAAGTCAACCATCAGTTTTGCTGCTGTGAAATTAGGACTATTAACAGCTTTTATTTTTGCTATTGCGGGTACTTTTGACGGCATTCGTCGCTACCACCAACAATTTAGAGAAATAGACAAATGGAATATATTGAGTCACTGGCCTGTGGTGGGTGATTTTTTTGAGTTCTTTGGTGGTTTTATGGCATGGGTTCAAGGTACGCCATTACCTTCGTACGATTGGTGGAGTCCCACTCGTGTTAATAGTGGAAATTTCGATATTACTGAATTCCCTTTCTTTACTTTTATTTTTGGCGATCTGCACCCGCATTTAATGGGAATGTCGATTTTTATGTTACTTGTGGGTCTGTCTTTAGCGTATATTTTTTCTTGCTACGAAGGCAGGTTTCTTCATTCCATAGTTCTTGCTTCAACTCTTGGATTCATAATGGCAATCTCGAAAATGATGAATACCTGGGATACGCCGACATTATGCCTAATCGTTCTGGTTGCACTTTCGTTAGGTGGTGCATGTTACCGCATGGACGTAGATTCATTGAGTCTAGTTAATCGAAAGAGTGAATCTATTCTCTGGCTGGTAATAGGTTCTTCAATAGCCTTGAGCGGTTTTGGGTCAAGGTTTGGGTTGATCACAGTGATTTCCGTTCTGGTTACTTTGATCGCTGGAGTTAGTTGCGTCGTTCCTGGTGAGGTGCGTTTGCGCATGTTAGTTTTTATCCGGCATTTACTTATTGCTTTTATAAGTTTTTTGATCCTTGCAATTCCATACGATCAGGCTCGTCAAACATTTGATTTAGGTTTACAGAGAACAAGTTGGGTATCACCCTTTAGTGATTTCCTATCACATTGGGGCCTTTTTCTCTTTATCGCCGCTACCTTCATGTTTGTTGAAATCGATCGAAGGAGAAGAGAAGAGGAGGCAACAAAGACTTTTCGTGTCCGATTCCCTCGTGGTAAGTCCACTAGCTTAAATTTCTTTACTTCTGTCGTTTATACAGTTGTTTCTGTTTCCTTTGGTTTAATTGTCGGGTGGGCATTTGCGTTATCTGTCTTTGGATTGTCGTCAACTGTGCACCTTCTAGTACTAGAACTTCTGAGTTCTAGATCTGTTCGAAGAGTTAGCGCTCTTTGCTTTTGGGCAGTGGGATTCGCTATTTTGGCCGGTCCGGAAATATTTGTTGTGTCTAATGATGTCGAGAGGATGAATACTGTTTTCAAATTTTGGTTGCAATGCTGGGCTTTATTTGCTGTGTCATCTGCTTTATCAATTCAGTTGATTTGGGAATATATTCGAGAATTAAAAGTCCGTCGACCATACCCTGAACGATTTTCCTTTGCGGGTTTTTGGCCAGCCAGCCTTGTAATTATCTTGATTATCTCACTCATATACCCGGTTTCATCTATTGGGCCTCGGCTTGATGCTCGCTTCTCAAAGGATTTAAAAACACTAAATGGCATGAGTTACCTATCTTCGCAACCCTCGTTTGCTCGCTACGATAGTGGGCAAAATGCAGAACCTTCATTGATTCAGATAGGTGAAGATTTAGAGCTCATCAACTGGTTCAGATCATCTGTTCATGGAAGCCCAACGATTGTTGAATGGACTGGACTTAGTTATGACTGGAATTCCAGGATTTCGATTTACACGGGCCTCCCTACGGTTTTAGGTTGGTCATCACATCAACGCCAGCAGAGAATGGGTTACCAAGACATGATCAGTGAGCGAAAATTAGCGATTCAGAAATTTTATGCATTGGAGAGTCATGAATACATGACAACTTTTCTTCTCACTTACGACGTTAGCTATATTGTCGTGGGAGTGCAGGAGCGACGCTTTGTCTCTTCTAAAGCATTAACACATTTAGGGGAGCACCCTGGTATCAGTCAGGTTTTTAGAGGGCAGTTAAATAGTATTTACCGTGTCGATGAATCAATTCTTTGGGAATTGGCAGAAGCTATCTCTGAGACTTCGTGATTTATTGAGATGCGGTTCGTTCCAAACATCTGTCTGCTTTGCAAGTTCTAAAACTGAATCTTTTATGTAAACGTTACCGCTGAGAGCCGCTGGGCATTGGGCAGGTTTTCCTTCGATATTGCGCCAAGGTGTCCTTCTCCAAATCCACTGCGCCCAGTTTCCCAATAAAGTATGGGAGTCTGCAAGACTAGATATTCCTGCGTCATATTGTGGAACCCACCACCAGCGATGATTGTATGGCAATACCGTATAGTCTCCTGACAAGTTTTCAGCGAGATCTCTGTCCCATTGAGGCAGGAATACAATATCAGGGGATGTTTTCAGTGAGGTTACATTTTTGGGAGCAATTGAGGCGTATGTGGATGTTGGGAAGTCGCGCAGATACCAGCCGTAGGGCCAATAAATTTCGTTGTCTATTTGAACGGATAAGTGTCTACCCTTTTCTGCATAGAACACCCTATTGAGATCGTAGAGTTGGTCTGCCCAGGTAGTTACTTCAGGAGTTGCTTGTCCTGCTTGGACTAAAAGCTCGTTCGGATCACCGGGTCCATCAAAGTTTGTAATCACGGATTGAAACGTGACGAAAAACAGAAGCAAGATTGTAATGACGTAGGTAAGTCGTTTCTTGATCTTTCGAGTGGAGACTGTCTCCCATACATGTTGGATACCTATTCCTGCGATGATGATAGTGGGCAAAAGGATATGGATGATCAGCCATGGCATTCGTTCTGCTGCCCACGAATATACGATGATACCCCCTGTAGCCCACCACAGAATAGCTTGGTTAAAGAGGGTGGGTTTTCGAATAATTTTCCATACTCCGAATAAAGCAACGAGTAGTATCACCCATTCGTATGCAACCAGCACGGAGAGATAATAGTGCCAGCGCGAGTCTCCTCTTGCCCCTGTGCTTTGCTGATTTGACCAATATCGAAATCCTGCAGTGATCCCATTGCGCAATGCCCCATTGGGAGCACTTTGAGTATTTGGTCCGGAAAAATTAGTGAATAATTGGGTGAACAAGGCTACGAATATGATGCTTGCTGCCGCGAGTGAACTAATCCATTGTTTTATGTTTACTACCCTTATCGACCATATTAGCGAGATTGCTTGTAGATGCTGTTTCCGTAAAGTCGGCACAATCCTAATTCCTAGGTTGAGCAGAAGCAGAAAGCCGCCGTAGCATGCCAGTTTGACTATGGTCTCCTTTCCTCCACCTTCACCTAACCAGGCCAGCATAAGTGTTAGGGAGAGTAAGCCTATTGCTAAAACGAGTTGAGAGACGAGTAGCGAAGGTTGTCTTGTTGTTGCTTTTTTAATGGATGAGAGACTTTCCTGCAGGGAGTAGAGAAGTATGAAGATGCTAAAGAGAAAAATAGTGAGGAGAACAGATTCTTTGACCGCCATGCTGAGAACAAGCGTTATGAGGAGTGCTGCAGGGTGCCACCCTTTAGGTTTTTCTAAGAAAGCAATCATGAATATTACGAAAATGGTCGTTAGTAATAAAAAAAGCGAGTCCTCTCTTCCGAAGCGAGAGAAGTAAACCATAGTTGGACTGATGGAGATTAGTGTCATGGCTCCTATGGCTCCGACAACCCCTACTTGTTTTCTCCAAATTAGTGGGGCAAATATCAACATGAAGCCTGCGATTGCTGCAAGAAGTCGCGCTGTCAGATCTGTTATACCGAAAAGCCAAAATATTGCTGCCGTCAAATAGAACCTCAGCGGTCCATGATAAACGGGGTCGTACCCGTTGTATTCACCAGCGAGAAACCGGAGTGAAAACCATGCATCAAGGCTTTCATCATGATGGAATGGTCTTTCAGATAGGAATAGCAGTCGAAATATCAAAGCTATAACTGCCAAGATTATGATGATGCTAAGTGGTGATATAGATCTCTTGAAGCGTTCTGTAGTCATCGCAATTCCCGAACATCAAATACCTGATAATTTGCTTGATCGTATACTAATTGAGCGCCTTTAAGAACTAGTTCCTTTTCCAGTAAATCATGATGGTTCTCCATCAGTCCGTAATGAAGTTTTTCTAATGGACCAAGAACGAGGTGCGTGACCTTATATTTCGTTAGCAAGGCACTAAATTCTTCTTCCAATTGATATATGGATCTTAGGTCTTGGTCTCTTGAGTTCCAATCGACACCTAGGTCATTTAAACGCCCCGGTGATCCTGAGATCACACTCCTGCCAGTAAGCACACGTACAGGGTGCGTGTTGGTATTTGCAGTTGCGAATGTGGCTTCCTTATGTGTGTTTTTGAGAATCCATTCTCCGACGAGTACATCCGAGCCAGTCAAATACTCCACAGGGTAGGGTCCAGTCGTTTTATCCATAGCCCGCCACACGTCCAGAGCTCCAGTGAAAAGTAAGGTAATGAGAAGCACTATTGAAAGCATTTTTCGTAGTCTTCTTCCCTTAAGGAGTGCCTCTATTTGTTCTCCAACGAAAGGGGCTGTTAATAACAAAAACAATATGACATATTTTGCGTTATTCCCTATCCAGAAGTGCCAGATCGCGATATTTGGGATCACCAGAAACGCAAATATGGGTAGAGCAAACTTTTTAATTTCTTTCGATGTACGCATCATACCGAGAACAGCAATGGGAATGAATAGGCCCGTATTGAGTATCCAGAACCAAAAAAAGTCAAATATGTTGTGGTTCCAAGAAGACTTCCCTAAGACCCATAGCAAATGCCATCCTCTTCCGCTGCGGTCTGGCCATTGCCATATTAGAACCGGTATCCCTAGTAAAAGCGTCGGAGTAAAGAAGTAGAGCCAATATTTTTTCAAATTAGTTACTGCCCAAAATATGGACAGCATCAGAAGGGCACCAAACGAAAAGATGTGGAAAATTGGCAGGCAACCTGTGATAACGCCAGCGGATACATATATTGATGGTGTTTTCATTTTTCGGTTTTCCCAGAGAAGAACAATCACGATAATCACAGCGGAGAAACCGATGAGAGTAGGGCGTTGGGGGTAAAGAAATCCGGTTACAGCGTTGTCTACCCAATTTCTATCAAAACCGTCAAATGCGTAACTTCTCGGCAGATTAAGAAGTACTGATGGCCCTTTGTCAGGGAGATCCTCAACTAAGAATCTAAAGAACGCAGCTGTACCTCCTGATAACAAGAATATGAGAACCGCAAATAGTGCTGCACGGTTATTTGAAACGAATCTTTGATATCCAAAATAAAGAATTGGGGGAAGAGCCGAAGCAAGGAGAATAGTAGAAATCTCCATGGCGGAGAAGATATTATTTCCTAACGGAATGAACATTGCAGAGAACCAGTCAACACCAAAGTGGTAGGAGAAGTTCTCTCCCGTAGCTGTCGGCAGCTCGGGAGGGAAATTATCGCTGTACGCAAACGATGCAGCATAGGAAAGATGAGCTGACCAGTCGCCATAAACCGAGAGGTGTGAGACTGCTACACCACCGCTATCTGTTCCACTATATGCAACCTGCATAATTCTTGAAGTTAGAAGGCCACTCGCTGCAAGCAGGATAATAGCTACTTTCGGACTTTTGGGATCATTCCATTTTCGTTTGGAACGTATAATTAAGCTTTCATAGTCTGCGATTAGTACTGTTCGGCGTCGAAAGGCCATAAGCGCATTTACGCTTAACAGAATTGCGGCCGTGCTTAGAATAATTGTTCGACTTACCGAAAAAGCCCATGAAAGAAGAAACCCTAGGAGAGATATTTCCATTACCCCCAAAATGATGCCGAAGATAAGTCGTTCTTCGAATCTGAAGTGGTTCTGAATTAGATATGTCGCTAGGAAACCAGTCGCTACTATGCAGCAAATGAATACGGCGGTTAGTAAATTCACAAAATCTCTCTTCGTATCAGAATACGATGCCTAGGCGCTGTAAGCTTACCGCACGAGTTCTGATTGTGGTAGCGATGAAATGCTATCAAAGCATTATTAAAAGGTGCGAAGTTTAGGAATTCTGTAGCAACTTCCGCCGTTAGACGCTACCGTTCGGTTTGTGCCTGAAGGACACACGATCCACCGATTAGCTGCTGACTTACGGAAAGATTTCGTCAGCAAAAGTGTTGAAGCTACGTCTCCTCAAGGGAGATTTGCCGAAAGCGCTGCCCTAATTGATGGTATTCAAATGATTAAGTCTGAGGCTTGGGGGAAACATCTCTTTTGCCATTGGGAGAATGGCATCATTTTGCATGTTCACCTTGGCCTGATTGGTAAATTCAGGAAAGTCAACGTCGATGATCCTCCGAGAGATACCATTAGGTTGCGCTTCGTTCATCAAAATTCGGCTTGGCATTTAACTGGGCCGCAGACTTGCGCGTTAGTTACAGAAGATGATCTTCAGACCGTGATTGACAAACTTGGTCCAGATCCTCTGAGGGTTGGATTACGTGGAATGAATAAGTTCAAGCGGAGACTTGCTGAATCTAAAAAACCTGTTGGAGCAGCCCTATTAGATCAAGGCCTATGTGCAGGCATTGGAAACGTCTACCGCGCTGAACTTCTTTTTCTTTGTGGAATCCATCCGGAGACACCGTGCAACATGATCGATGATCATCAGGCTGAAGAGCTGTGGAAGTGGACTGTTGACCTTCTCCGAAGGGGGAAAAAGCTCAACAGAATTGTAACGATTCAGGATGAGGATAAAGGTAGTATCCAGTCGAAGAATAAAAAACGAAATAATTCTTTGTATGCGTACAAAAGAGCTGGGCTGGATTGCCGTCGCTGTCCAGACGAAATTGTCATATCAAAACTTGCCGGACGGTCAATTTGGCATTGCCCTAATTGTCAAAAGAGAAAATGACTGAATTCGATTCCATCCTTTTGACGTCCTTTGGCGGTCCTGAAGCTCCAGAAGATGTTGAACCTTTCCTTCGGAATGTAGCTAATGGAAGAGATATCCCAGCAGAAAGACTTGAGGAAGTGCAGGCTCAATACGGCTTATTCGGTGGTGTCAGCCCCATAAATCAACAGAACAGAGACCTCATTGCCGCATTAGAAAAGAAACTTAGGTCACGCGATATTGAATTACCAATCTATTTTGGGAACAGGAACTGGGAACCGTATATATCTGATGCTTTGCATAATCTTTACGATGACGGGAAACGCAGGGTTTTAGCATTAGTGACGAGTGCTTTTGGTTCATATTCCGGATGCAGGCAATATCAAGAAGACCTCGATCTTGGTGTGAAAAACTTAGGTGCAGATGATCTCTTTATTGATAAAGTTCGTCCTTTTTGGAACCATCCTGGCTTCTTTGAGGCTATGGTTCAGCGTTTAAAGAGTAGTTTTTCCGGCATTGATAGCAGCACTCTTCAGGAAACTCGCCTAGCTTTTACTGCCCATTCTGTTCCGGTAGCTTGGATGGAAACGAACCCTTACCAATGGCAATTAACAGAATTCGCTTCTCGGTTAGTGGACGCTGTGGCCCCTGATATGCAGTGGGATCTCGTATTTCAGAGTCGGAGCGGTCCACCATCGGTTCCGTGGCTTGAACCAGATATTGTCGATCACCTTGATTCTCTGACCTTACAAGGTGTGAAATCGGTAATTATTACTCCGATAGGTTTTGTGTCTGATCATATGGAAGTGATGTTCGACTTGGATACAGAAGCTATGGATCATGCGCTTGCGTTAGGGATGAAAGTTACTCGAACCCCCACTGTGGGTGTTCACCCTGATTTTGTATCAGGGCTTTGCCAACTTATTGAGGAAAAGCTAACTGGTCAGACTCCTTTAGTTGTCTTCGGGGAGCCTTGGGTCTGCCAACCCGGATGCTGTTCGGTAGCTAAACGCCCTGCTTCAAGATAGTTATGTCAAACATACAAAAAAATGTAGCTGTTGTCGTCCCCGTATTCAATGAGGAATCCCTCATAGGTGAATGCATAGACGAGTGGGTTACAGTTTTGAATTCATTGAATTTGAGTTATGAGATTCTTATTATTGATGACGGATCATCAGATTCGACTGTCTCAGTCGTTGAGTCGTATGGAGACAATCAAGACATTAAGCTCATCAGAAAAGATAATGAGGGACATGGACCCTCAATATTGCTTGGCTACAGAAAGGCTGTCAGTATCGCTGAATGGGTTTTTCAGGCTGACAGTGATAACGAAATTAGCCCACATCAATTTTCTCTATTGTGGACTGGTCGGCAGGGAAAAGATGCAGTTATCGCTTGGCGGGAAAACCGCTTCCAGACGAGGATAAGGCATGCGATAACTGTAATTGCAAGATTAGTAACAAGGGTTCTATTTCGTTGCCACCTACGAGACGTAAATATTCCTTTCCGGCTTATTCGTTCAGAAGTTCTCATGGTAATACTTGAGCGCATCCCTTCAGAGACCTTTGCTCCGAATATCGCATTATCTGGAGCCTTATCTCTCATGAATTATGATGTCGCTGAATGTCCTGTGGTCTTCAGTGAGAGGGCGTCTGGTGATTCTTCGTTATCTGATCTTAAGGCTGTCCGCAAAGGTAGTCGTGCCTTGTTAGAGCTAATAAAGATCTCTAGAGTGTTTTCATGAAAAGCACTGAGTACATGATCATCGGAGGCGGGCCGACAGGGTTGGGCGCTGCGCATCGGTTGGATGAGTTAGGGCACAATGATTGGGTTCTTGTTGAGAAAGCACAAAATTTGGGAGGGCTTGCTTCTTCGGTAGTGGATGATCAGGGTTTTATTTGGGATTTGGGCGGACATGTTTTATTTTCGCACTATAACTACTTCGATAACCTGCTAGATGATCTTTTAGGTGAGAATTGGTTTGAGCATGAGCGTGAAGCGTGGATCTGGATGAGAAACCAATGGATCCCTTACCCTTTCCAAAGTAATATGTGGAGACTTCCACAAGCAGATCTTGAAAAGTGCCTCCTGGGTTTAGAGAGCATAAACGAGAATAAAATTTCCACAGTAGGTATGAATTTTGATGAATGGATCGTTGATTCATTTGGGGAAGGTATCGCAGATGTTTTCATGCGTCCTTACAACTACAAAGTGTGGGCTTACCCTACCCGCGAATTAGCTGCGAATTGGACAGGCGAAAGAGTTGCAACCATAGATAAAGATGAGGTACTTAAAAATATCAAAGATAAATCTGATCTTAAGAGTTGGGGGCCTAACGCAGTTTTTCGTTTTCCTAAAGAGGGTGGGACAGGTAGCATTTGGAATGCTCTTGGCAGTCGCCTACCCAAAGATAAGATTATTCTTGATACTGAGATTCGTGAAATTGAGCCGATAGAACAAATAGCAGTTTGCGAAAACGGACAGCAGTTTAGATATGAAAAGTTGATAACAACAGTTCCCTTACCGCTTTTTATTAAGAAACTGAGAGGCAAAATCGGAGAGAGTTTTTCTAAAGATAAATTAGAAAAATTCAAATGGTCAAGTACACATGTAATTGGAATAGGAATTGAAGGGGTAACTCCTGCACAACTTCGGTCCAAATGCTGGATGTACTTTCCTGAAGATAACGTTCCTTTCTATAGGGCTACAGTATTTTCTAACTACTCTCCTGAGAATGTCCCTCGACCTGGGGAGCAATGGTCACTTATGTGCGAGGTTTCTGAGTCTTCAATGAAAAAAGTTGATCACGCTCACATTATCGGTGACACTATTGATGGGCTATATTCAACTGGGATTCTTCCCGATGATGCAAATTTGGTGAGTACTTGGAGTAGATTTTTGCCGTTCGGTTATCCAACTCCATTCTTGGGTCGAGACGAAATTCTGAAAGATTTTATTCCTCGATTGGAAGATGTAAATATCTTCTCGCGGGGTCGATTCGGAGGGTGGAAATACGAAGTTTCCAATCAGGACCATTCACTCATGCAAGGTGTGGAGTTGGTCAATGCTCTTCTTCTTGGCGAGAAGGAAGAAACGTATTGGAATCCGACTGCCGTAAACAACAGATAAATGAGTCTCTCGCATCCTCATTCCTATGAGAACTTAACTAGATATTGGATTGCCACGCCAATCAGTCGGTATTGGATTATTTTCAAGACTAGGGCATTTAGATTGTCCTAGCAGAACTCTATGCTCGCTTACACGTTTGGAGAGGTCAGGAATGGCACGTCAACAAAAACTTTCATTTGCTAAGGATTTCGCTCGCGAAGTTATCCCTGTTCCAGTTGCGGACGAAATGTCAGAATCATTTTTAGCCTATTCTTTATCTGTAATCACCGCCCGTGCGATTCCAGATGTGCGTGATGGCTTAAAGCCGGTCCAACGACGAATATTGTATTCCATGCTTGGCATGGGGCTTCGACCAACAAACCCCCATCGCAAAAGTGCTCGAGTTGTCGGCGACACTATGGGTAAATATCATCCACATGGCGATATGGCTATATACGAAGCTCTTGTTCGGCTTGGGCAAGATTTTGCTCGTATGGTGACTCTAGTAGACCCTCATGGGAATTTCGGAAGTCTTGATGACCCCCCAGCAGCTTCGCGTTACACAGAATGTCGCCTGACCGAGGCTGCTATGGAGATGGTTCGAGAAATTGAGGAAGAGACTGTTGATTTTCGACCAACTTATGACGGTGAGAGTACAGAACCGCTTTACTTGCCTGCGTTGCTTCCAAACTTATTAGTGAATGGAACAACAGGTATTGCTGTCGGTATGGCCACTAATATGCCTACCCACAATTTACGTGAAGTTTTTGAGGCAATTTCTCTCGTAATGAAGAAGCGGCGCCCGAAGCCGACATTGACCGAACTTCTCAAAGTGCTTCCAGGGCCTGATTTCCCTTCTGGCGGAATTATCGTGGATGAAGATTTAAAAGAAGCCTACGAAACTGGTAGGGGCACATTTCGTATAAGGGCGCGTGTGGAATTTGAGAAAATTACCCGCTCGCGTCAGGGCATTGTCGTCACTGAACTTCCTTACATGGTTGGGCCTGAAAAGGTTGTAAAGAAAATTAATGAATTAGTTGTTGCAGAGAAGTTAGTTGGAATTGCTGATGCTAAGAACTTATCTGACCGTAAATCAGGCCTGAAACTTCTGATAACACTTAAGCCAAACGTCAATCCCGAAGCAGTTCTATCTGAGTTGTATAGACAAACCCCCTTGGAAGAAACGTTTGGAATAAACAACGTGGTTCTTGTCAATGGGATACCTGAAACTCTAGGTATCTATGACCTATGCAAGCATTATGTCGATCACAGGTTAATAGTTGTAATCCGCAGGACTCAATTTAGATTGGATCGGGCGCAGGACCGTCTCCATATTGTTAAAGGGCTTATTGTCGCTCTAGAGAATATTGATAAAGTTGTTGCCATTATTAAAGGGTCTAAAGACGTTGAGGACGCCAAGGGATCACTCCGGAAGGAACTCAAGTTATCCGAAATTCAGGCAACCCACATACTTGATATGCAGCTTCGAAGATTAACCGCATTAGAGATGCAAAAGATTTTGGATGAGCGTGAAGAATTAGCTGCTCGTATAAAGGAATATAAAAAAATCCTTGATTCTGAGCAGCGACAACGAACAATAGTCCTTAGCGAGCTTGAAGAGATCGTAGAAATATATGGGGTTGATAGGCGCACGGAAATCGTTAATTTAAAGGATATTCCTGTTCACGACGATGTGCCTCTGATTGATGTAGAGGATGCCCCTGATGAGCCATGCCTTATCACGTTATCAACTTCTGGTCGTGTGGGTCGAGCACCCATTGAAGGAAGCCGAAGATCGACACCGGGCCAGCATGATGTTTTGTCTGCTTCTACTCTTGGGTCAACCCATAGTTTGGTGTTCGCTATTACTTCAGAGGGGCGTGCCTTCTCTGTGAGGTCATCCGAGCTTGGGGAAATTAAAGGCAGAAGCCGAGGTGCAACTGCTAATAAAGTTTTTGGATTAGGAAAGGGAGAGCAGATACTGACTGTTGTATCACCAGGAGATGAGAATATTGTGTTAGTGACCAGCAACGGGATCGCTAAGCGCATATCCCCATCGGAACTCAAAGAAACATCTAATGGCAAACAAGTCATAAAGCTCAAACCTAATGATAAATTGGCTGCGGCTTTTACCTCCCCCGACGGAATCGATATCGTGATTGTTTCTTCTGATGCCCAGGCGCTTCGAACTTCAGTTGACAATATCAGCGTCCAAGGCCGAAATGCAGCAGGTGTTCTAGGCATGAAAATCCGTGATGGCGTAAAGATAATTGGCGCCGGTGCAGCTATTGGAGACGGTGCGGTAGTGACTGTAACAGATACTGGATCAGCGAAGGTCACTCCTTTTGAGGAGCTTTCTTCGAAAGGCCGGGGAGGAACAGGAATTCGTGTGACTAGATTTACTAAAGAAAAGAGTTTAGTGCTTGCTCGAATTGTCGGTCCAGATGTACTTCTTGCTGTTATGGCTACCGACGATGATCCTAAGAAGGCGGATCCAGTTCCTGTGGATCTTCCAATTGAACCTACCAAACGTGATCTTGTTAGTTCCAAAAGTGATCGACGCATTCTTGACGTTGGGCTCCCCCGATGGTGAGAATCAATTTACCAATAGTTCAAGGAGGCTGTAGACAATAATGGCTACCACGAATACGAACGAAGTTAAATACGATGCGGATGCGATTCAAACATTAGAGGGTCTAGAGGCCGTCCGTAAGCGACCAGGCATGTATATAGGTGGAACCGGAAGTGACGGACTTACACACCTTTTGTGGGAATTGATTGACAATGCAGTTGATGAGGCAGCTGCTGGTTTCTGCGACAAAATTGACGTCATTCTTCACCGAGATGGATCAATGGAGGTCATGGATAACGGTCGAGGAATTCCAGTAGGAAAACACAAAAAGCGCAATGTGTCTGCGCTTGAAGTGGTACTCACAGAGTTGCATGCAGGCGGTAAATTCGGTGGGGGCGCTTATTCCTCTTCAGGTGGTCTCCATGGTGTAGGCGCTTCGGTGGTTAACGCTTTGTCTTCAAAGCTCATCGCTGAAGTAGACCGAAACGGGAGCACGCATAAGCTCTGCTTTCAGGACCGTGTTGCAGGTCAATTCAATGCCAATGGAAAATTTAGGGCAAGCCATACGCTTACGAAACCAAAGAAAACAAAAAAAACGGGTTCACGGATCCGATTTTGGCCAGATCTTGAGGTCTTTGACCCTGATGCAGAAATTGACTTTGAACTTGTTTGCCAACGCGTAGCCAGGACCTGTTTCATCGTTCCCGGTCTTAAGGTTCGGGTGGAGGATAAAAGAACCGGTCAAAAGAATGATCCGTTTGAATACATCAGTAGGGGCGGATTGTCCGACTTGGTCGACTCTTTAAGCGCAAGCAACCCCGTTACAGAAATCATTAAAATTAGTGGAATTGACACATTCGAAGAAAAGGTTCCCGTGGATGGGAAAATGACTATCGTTGAACGGGAATGCACTGTAGAAGTTGCTTTACGCTGGGTTGAAGGTTACGAGACGGGTGTTGTCTCTTTCGTAAATACTATTCCTACTCCCGATGGGGGGACGCATCTGGCCGGTTTAGAACGAGCTATGACGAGAGCAATCAATGATTCTCTCCTGCCCGGCACGAAAAAGCTCAGCAAATTAGTGAAATCGGGCAATGATCGAGCTTCGAAAGAAGATGTCCAAGAGGGGCTTATTGTAGGTCTTAAAGTCACTTTTCCTGAACCTCAATTTCGCGGCCAGACGAAACAAGAACTCGGCACGCCTGCCGTCCAAAGCATCGTCTACGAGATTACGAAGCAGAGTCTTTCTGATTGGTTTGATGGAGCAGGAAAGAAAACTCATATCAACGCCGTTAGAGAAAAGATTGTTAATGCAATTTTAAATCGTGTTGCTTCAAAGGAAGTTCTTGATGCAAAACGTAAGGCAGCTAATTTGGGTAGCACTGGAATGCCCGACAAGCTAGCTGACTGTAGAACCCATGGTGAAGATAGCGAACTTTTAATTGTGGAAGGGGATTCGGCTGCTGGGCCGGCAAAAGCAGGTCGCGATGCTGAGTACATGGCGATTCTGCCGTTACGAGGAAAAGTTGTCAATGCAGGAAAAGCTACCATGAAACAAGTCATTGATAACGCTGAAGCGCAAGCATTAATTACCGCTATTGGGGCAGGAAGTGGGAAAGACTTCAATATTGATGATGCACGGTATGGGCGAATTATCATCCTTTGTGACGCAGATGTTGACGGCAGCCACATTAGATGTTTACTTCTAACTTTAATTTTTCATTATATGAAACCGCTTCTTGAGGATGGGCGAGTTTTTGCTGCTTTACCGCCGCTTTACTCATCCAAATGGAGAGGTGAAACCCTTTTTGCATTTTCAGATACGGAACGGGATTCCATTTCGGGAAAAAAGAAAATACCTCTTGATAAATGGGTGCGGTTCAAAGGTTTAGGAGAAATGGATGTTGACGAATTAGCAGAGACAACGCTGAACCCTGAGACGCGTATACTCAAGCGATTGACGATGGATGATGCTAAGCAGGCAAGGGAAGCGATGCGAATGTTTGAGACTCTGATGGGTTCTGACGTTTCTAAGCGAAAAGAATTTGTTCTTAAAGAAAGTGCTCTGTTTGACCGTGAAGCATTGGATGTTTAAAACCCTGGCTTCCAAACCATCACTATGAGCATTACGGCAAGTGACAGATGAAGTATCCCAGTGAGCGGTCGCTGGTAGTGCGATGGATCAGGGAAAGTAAGGAATGGTGGTCTGAAAAGTAACGTTGCTGACCCGCATGCTGTCAGCCAAACTACTCCAGCTATCGTTAACCATAATTGTGAGAAATCATATACGTCATCAGATAGTCCAACAAGTGCTCCACCAAATACACCGCCAAGAAATAACGATGGTGCTACCAGAAAGCCAATTATTCGCTGCGCTGGATTGTTTACAAGTATCTCACTATCTTTTGCGTTGATGAATTGAATCATGAATGTAGACCCTGTCCCTACCATGACTGTGAACAAATGAAGAAGGAGCACGATGTTGTACCCGTCTGAGTTAATTGCTGCGTACATAGATTCCTTGCGTCTTTCCGTTAGTTTAACCTAGCGAAGAGGGTATGAAATGCTGTTTGGGAAAGCGTTAATGTGTAATAAATCACAGAGTCACACTTTGTGTCTTAACAGTCTGATAGAAAATGCTAATGGCCGATAATCACACACTTCCGTCAGCCTTGTCTCCTTCAAGCGCTTCGACTTTCTCGCAATGCCCTCAAAGGTGGAAATTCCGTTACATTGATCGACTGCCTGACCCTCCAGGAAGAGCCGCCTTGCTAGGAACCTTTGCACATGCAGTTCTTGAGCACCTTTTTCAAGAACAACCACAGTCAAGAACAAAAGAGAAAGCGAAATTGATAGCTTCGGCGTTATGGCCTGAGACTGATAATGACCCTAATTTCATTGCATTAGAATTGGATGATCAGGAGAAGACAGAATTTAAACATGATTGCATGTCAGCATTTAATGGCGTGTGGGAAATTGAAAAATATCAACCTGAAATGGTTGATGTCGAATCAACTGAACTTGATGTTCAGGTTCAATTAGGTGATGTTCCTTTCCGTGGAATCATTGACTTAGTTCACCGTGAAGAGGACAACTTGATCGTAAGCGATTTCAAATCCGGGAAGGCACCAAAAACGGCTCGAGATGAAGACGAGAAGATGAAACAAGTTCTTTTGTACGCTGCTGCTCTTCAAGAAGAAAACGATGAGCATATTGAAAAGGTTCGCCTCGTGTTTATAGGAAGTAGAACGAATAAGGATTACGAACGTGTCGTTACAACCAAACTTATGCAGGAACCTGTCAATGAGTTGCACCAAACTTGGAAAGAAATACAATCCTCTTGCACTACAGGGTCTTTTAAGACTAAGACAGGGCCTCTTTGCGAGTGGTGTCCTTATGTTGATAAATGTATCGATGGCGTTAACCAAGTTATCCAAAGGTTTAATGCGGGTAGGATACGTGCTGATGCTCCAGCTATGAAAATTTTTGGTTGGACTGGAAAGGCAATAACGCAAGTGGCTAAATAATTGCTACTTTGTAGCCATGCCCGAATTACCCGAAGTTGAATCTATTCGTCGTCAACTTGAACCTTTAGTTACAGGTTATTATGTTACCGAGGCTAGCAGTCACCCATCTGGCAAGTTCACTCCAGCAAGAGAGGTGGTGGGCCTAGGTTTTGAAGCAATTTCCAGGCGGGGTAAGTACCTTTTGTTTCACCTCGACAATGCAACTGAAATGGTTGTTCATCTAGGCATGACAGGTCAGTTGCTTCCAGTCACCAACCTTTCAGATCCGTATCTGAGAGCTTGGTGGAAGTTCGATAGCAATCTTATTCTTGGTTACCGCGACATTCGCCGGTTTGGCCGAATTCGAATTTATTCGCCGGGCCTATATGAAGGAACTCTTGGTAGTCTCGGGCCTGAACCATTATCGGACGATTTCACAGTTGAACAATTTTACGCTTCCCTGAAAAGAAGTAACAGGAAAATTAAAACTCAGCTTCTTAGCCAACGGCCCGTTGCTGGTATTGGCAATATTTATGCTGACGAGGCATGTTTTAAAGCTGGAATTTACCCCGGTGTTCGGCAATTAACGAAATCGCAAACGGGTGCCCTTCATGAGAGTATCCGTCAAGTACTTGCTTTGGCTGTTGAGAATGGAGGAACGACTTTGCGAGATTATGTCAATGCCGAAGGGAAGAAAGGCAAAAACCAGTACTATCTCGCCTGCTATGGCAGGGATGGAGAGCCATGTGTCGAATGTGGCGAAATACTGCGACGCGTAATCATTGATGGCAGAGGAACTACTTTCTGCAAGTCGTGCCAGCAGCGATGAATACCTAAAGTGTTGCTAGACGTTCATACATCAGCTGGAAGAAACCATCGTCATTGACTTCTGAGACCCAAAGACAATTAGGGTCTTTTCTTCTTGCCCCCCAGTAGTCAACGACTGTCATTCCCATTGTTAAGCTACTCCGTGTTTCGACCTCTACATATACTTCCTTCCCGGTATACAGGCTCGGATCAATTAGATAGGCAATTGTGGCAGGGTCATGCACTGGACTTCCCGCCATTCCATATCGTTCGAGATCAAATCTGTTATAAAACGACAGCAACTGGGATGATTTTTTGCCTACTTCTGTCCCTAGGTCTTCTAGTGTTTGTATCCAATCTTGCGTCATTAATGCTTTGTGAGTGACATCTAATGGCATCGCCACTATGGGGATTCCACTTCTGTAGACAACATCAGCAGCATGTGGGTCAACGTATATATTGAACTCGGCAGCTGGTGTTATATTCCCGCCGACGAAATAGCCACCGCCCATGCTTATGATCTGATCTACTTTGCTTGCTATCTTAGGTTCGCGAACGAGAGCCATAGCTATGTTTGTCAGTGGGCCAATAGGACATAATGTAATTTCCTTGTCTTCAGCAACCATGAGGGTTTCAACTAGCCAATCAACTGCATGCTGGTTTTGGAGTTGGCCTTCAGGGGGGCTCCATTCGGGTCCATCTAAACCAGTTTCTCCATGTATCGCTTCAGCTGTCACAAGTTTTCGTACCATCGGTCGATCGCATCCTGAGAAAACTTTTACATCTGGTCTACCGGCTAACTCGCAGACCAATAGCGCATTCCGTGCCGTTAGGTGTAAGGGGACATTACCAGCCACGCATGTTACTCCTATGACATCAAGTTCAGGGGATGCTAGCGCTAGCAATATCGCTATAGCGTCATCATGGCCGGGATCGGTATCTATTATTATCTTCTTTTGTTCCACCACAGCAACTTAGCCTACTTCGGGCATAATGTGAATGTATGACTACAGACTTTCGAGAACTCCAAAAGAAAAATAAACGCACGACACGGTTACTGCTTTGCGCTAGTTTTTTTCTTGTTTTCCTCGTTTCCTTTGTTTTAGGTCTTGCACTCACAGGATTCTTTGGGTTTGCGATCTTTGCATTGATCTTTTCTGGGATTTTGACTTATTTCCAATATAAGCAATCCTCAAAAATAGCTTTAAAAGCCACAGGCGCTATTCCAGCTGACCCTGATAAGTATGCTCAGCTTCATAACCTTGTTGAGGAGATGGCTTTATCTTCTGGGCTTCCTAAACCTGACGTCTATATTGTGAATGACCCTGCTCCGAATGCATTTGCGACCGGGAAGGACCCCGAGAATGCTGCTGTTGCAGCGACTACAGGACTTTTGGAGAAGATGGATCGTAATGAGCTTCAAGGCGTGATTGCCCATGAAATGGCCCATATCCGAAACTACGATATTCGTGTAATGACGGTAGCTACTGCAACTGCTGGCGCAGTCGCAATTCTTTGTGACATGTTCTGGAGAATAGCATTCTGGGGTAGCTTGACTGGAGGTCGAAGGAATAGGGACCAAAATGGTGGAGGGCCACAAGCAATTATTATGCTGATCGCTGTGGTTTTTGTCACCATTCTCGCTCCTATGGCTGCTGCCCTGCTGAAAGCTGCGGTCAGTAGAAGTCGTGAGGAGTTAGCTGATGCTACGGCGGTGGAATTGACTAGAAATCCTTCTGGCATTCGGATGGCGCTAGAGAAACTGGATCGTGACGTGACCATAGTGAAAAAAACATCGCATGCCACGAGTCATTTATGGATCGAATCACCTGACGATCATGTAAAGGGGCATAAAGGGAAGCGCTTCAATGACATGTTTAATACCCATCCTCCGCTTGCTGAACGAATTAACCTGTTGAGAACGATGGAAGGTTTACCCCCTTATCAAGGGTAATCAATCTGCTAGACTACAGACCAGTATCCATCGATTAGGAGGGGCTTTGACTTTGTTGGATGGGCGCGTGGCTATTATTTCAGGAATTGGTCCCGGTATGGGACGTGACGCAGCTCTTGCTTGTGCTCGTGAAGGAGCTCGCGTGGTTCTCGCCGCCCGAACACTTTCGAAAGTTGAAAGCGTCGCAGCAGAAGTAGAGTCTTTAGGAGGGGAAGCGTTAGCGGTTACCACAGATGTCACGGACTTGACTCAAATAGATGACTTGGTCGCGTCTACACTTGATACCTTTGGAAGAGTCGACGTTCTAGTTAATAATGCTTTTGCCCAACCACCATTTGCGACATTGGAGGAGATGGATCTTGAGTCGTGGTATTCAAGTTTTGAAATAAATTGCACTTCAGCGTTAAAAATGAGTCGTGCTGTGCTCCCCTCTATGCGTCAGCAAGGGAAAGGTTCAATTATTAACGTCGCAACAATGTCGATACGGAATAATAAACCAATGTTTGGTGCGTACGCCGCTGCTAAATCAGCGATGACGTCAATGACGAGAACAATGGCGAAAGAAGTCGGACCGGATGGTGTTCGTGTCAATGCCATTTGTCCGGGTTTTATTTTTGGGGATTCTGTTCAGTGGTATTTGCAAAGCCTTGCCGATCAGCACAACACAACGTATCAAGAGGAATATGACAACGTTGCGAACGAAATTGCGTTGGGCTTTATTCCGGATTCTGAACAAATATGTGGTTCAGTCGTTTTCTTTGCATCTGATTTATCAATTGCCTGCACTGGTACAAGTCTCGATGTCAACGGTGGACATTTCATGACATTCTAGAAACTCGTTTCAACTTCTGGGAATAACTCATGATCCATTGGTTGCCCAGGAGACAGTTCATGCTCTAATCCAGGAAATGGTGGTGACGTTGGTCCAGGGCGAGCAGCATATACGGCATCATCTCCTAACCACCGTGCTGCAAAGGCCCGGCGTCGAGTGGCGCTTCCACCGGCGGCATGAAGGGTTCTCATATGGAATACGATGACATCCCCTGGGTTCATTTCCCATGACCTGATTGCATCACCTGAGTCTGTCTCAGAGATTTCTGGCAGATCGGCAAACCCCTCATAGTCATATGATTCATTATCATGGAACCGTTTAGGGGCATATAAGGGGCCTAAGTGTGAACCTGCAAGGAATTTCATTGCTGATTCTTTACTGATTGGGTCAAGGGGAACCCATGTTGATACGAGTTGGTTACCGTCTACGCAGTAATAAGGCTGGTCGTGATGCCATGGAGTCTCTTCTGTGGTTTGAGCTTCTTTTACCAGGACATGTTCATGGAAAAGCTTTATTTTTTGAGATTGCATAATTTGCTTCGCTATTGAAGCAAGCGGAGAATTTAATAGAACGAATTTATATTCGCTAATACGTTGCCAATTGCAGTAATCGTCCCAGAATTCGCCTGATTCACCAGGTTTCGTATAGTCGCAAGCCCATGGGCCTCTGCTTCTCTTATTGCGATCCATACCCCGTGCTAGTAAGTCAAGCCATTTCTGGTCAAGAGCATTTTGAATAAGGATTGCTCCATCTCTTTGGAATGATGCTATGTCCTCGGTAGTCAGCACGTTTTTAGTGTACGTGATTGCTTAATTTGATAGTTACTATTCGTGAGTGTTGGTAGCAAAGGGAAGTCCTGCGATGTGGGCGTGGTCGTTGTAGCGGATTAAGGTCCATCGCCCTCTGGTAGTTCCTGTGTCATCTACAAGAAATTCGGTTAATGACGTATTGAGGGTCCAAAGGTCGAACTGCCCTCGTCGGGGTAAATCAAGGAGTTGACGAATCGCAACGTCGATTACTCCTCCATGACAGACGATCATGATCTTTTGTCCGACGTGTTGAGCAATTACTTTTTCTAGTGCCGATGAGACACGGTAATGGAATCCAGAGAGACTTTCAGCCCCGGGGGCGAACTCGCTGTGGGGTCTTCCGTGGTAGTCACTTTCCCCGAAAAGGGTTTCTAATTCTTCGTATGGTTTTCCATCTGCTTCACCGGGTCTGTGCTCAACCAACTCTGAATCTAGATGTAGTTGGTCTAAGTTTAAGGCAGGTCGGATGGTTTCGGCAGTTTCCATTGCGCGTGGCATGGTACTTGCATAAAGGTAATCAATTCTCGCTTCTTCTTTTTCTAATCTGTCTCGAAGAGCGGCTGCCTGCCGCTGGCCAAGTTCGCTTAGTCCTGTGCAACTTTTTTCTCCACCTAGAATTCGTTGAACAGTTACGTTAGATTCCCCGTGCCTGATAAGGATGACACGTGTTTTTTTATCAGTCATGACTCTATGTTCTCTTTCTATTTTATGGTTTGGCAAACTGTGTGGCTAGAGCTTTCAGTTTGTAAAGTATTCTGCTGGGATTGTGCCCGATGAGGTTTTCGTCATTATCTCAAATCCGTCATCTGTAACGATCATTGTATGTTCAAATTGTGCGGATCGTCTTCCGTCGGTTGTCACTACTGTCCATGTGTCGTCCCACATGTGCAACGTATGTCCGCCGAGATTTAGCATGGGTTCAATAGTGAAGCTCATTCCAGTCGTTAGTTCCGTTGTTGCTCGACGATCATAGTAGTGAGGAATGGCGAGAGCGCTGTGGAACTCGGGCCCTACGCCGTGTCCAATAAATTCCCGAACGACACTCAATTGGTTCGAGTGGGCATGTTTCTCTATCGCTTTTCCAATGTCACATACACGTGAACCGTTCCTGACAGTATCCATACCTTTGTATAGTGCTTCGCGCGTTGTTATGACGAGGTGTTTGCTATGGTCATCGACTTCACCTACGAAAAAGGTAACTGATGTGTCTCCGTGCACACCCTCAAAATACACGGTGACATCGATATTGATGATGTCTCCGTCTTGTAACTGTCTGCTGTCTGGAATGCCGTGGCAGACGACTTCGTTCACTGATGTGCAGATTGATTTTTGGAAGCCCCGGTAATTGAGTGGGCTTGGGTATGCACCCAGTCGGACAATTTCGTCGTGAGCTATTTGGTCAAGTTTGTCGGTGGTAATTCCTGGAATTACTTTTTCTCCGACATGAAGGAGGACTTCTGCAGCAATAGCTCCTGCTTTACGCATAGACGTGATCTCATCTTGGGTTCGAACCAAGGGAAGAATAGAAGGTCCGGGGTCTCCGGAGAGTGCGTAGGGAGGTCGAGCTATTGCGCTTGGAACACCTCTTTTGGGACTAAGGAATCCTTGTTGCACAGGGGGTAAAGATGGCGGTATTTTCGGGTTCTTTATCTTTCGCTTCGCCATATTTAAAGCGTATCGGGAATGAGCGGATGCGCCGACTCTATTAATTAAGGAACCTGCTGATGCTTTCAACAATGCATGCTGGTTTCTCTACTCCATCAATTTCGATTGTGAGTTGGACGATGGCTTGGACGCCTCCGTTTATTTCATCCACTTCTATTATTGTTCCATGGGCTCGTATTTGAGAATCAACTGGAACTGGATGGGGAAACCGTATTTTGTTCACGCCATAATTAATGCCCATTGATATCTCAGTTACTTGCAGGAGGTCTGGGAGAAACATGTTTGTCAATGACAGCGTGAGATACCCGTGCGCTATCGTGGTGCCGAAGGGTCCGTTTTTTGCTTTCTCCGGGTCTGTGTGTATCCATTGATGGTCGCCTGTTGCTTCTGCGAATAAGTTGATACGTTTCTGTGTTATTTCAACCCAATCTGTTGCCCCAAGGTTAGTTCCGGAGGCTTTGAGAAGTTCTTGGGGTGTTTTGAATATGGTGGGCATGTGTCGAACATTAGCCTAATAGACTAGGGTTCGGTACTTTACTGTAAGAAAGGAATAGCGGAGGGTCACTATGGCAGCTACTGGTGGAGCGAAAACGATTGTGACAGCGTTTATCGCTAACTTTTGTATCGCTGTTGCAAAATTATTTGGCTTTTTTATAACCAGTTCATCAGCGATGCTGGCAGAATCCATTCATAGTTTCGCTGATACGAGTAATCAGGCTTTGCTCCTATTGGGTCGTAAACGTTCAATGAAGCTTCCCTCTGCCGAACGGCAGTTTGGATTTGGTCGTGAACGTTTTTTTTGGGCTTTTGTTGTTTCTCTTGTTCTTTTCTCTTTGGGATCCATGTATGCGCTCTATGAGGGCGTACATAAAGTTCGTCACCCTCATGATATTGATTCACTTTGGTGGGCATTGGGAATTCTGCTGTTCGCCATGGCGCTGGAAGCGTATGCGTTCAAAACCGCCGTCGGTGAATCTCGTCACTACAAAGGAAATCATTCATGGGGTAGTTTTATTAAACGTTCTCGCATACCTGAACTTCCCGTTGTACTGCTCGAAGATTTTGGAGCATTAATGGGGCTTGCCTTCGCCTTTATTTGCGTTTTGTTAGCAAAGATTACTGGTAATGCTGTGTGGGATGGTGTGGGAACATTATCTATCGGTGTGCTTCTTGGCATTATTGCGATTGTGTTAGCGATTGAAACTAAAAGCCTGCTTATAGGTGAAGGAGCGTTGCCGGAACAATCAGAAGCAATAGCAACTGCGATTACAGGGTCACCTGAAGTCCTTCATTTAGTGGATCTTCGGTCTGAGTATCTCGGTCCTGAGACGCTTCTCGTTGCCGCAAAAATTGAATTCAGGTCTGATATCTCTATGAATGTTAGCGACGCTGTGAACTCTGTGGAAGCTCGAATACGTGAAACTGAGCCGTTGGCTAAAATTATTTATCTTGAACCTGCCTCAAAAATAGATGATATTTCTGAGGGAATTGAATAATCCTTCAATTTTTTTTGTTGGTACTCACGCTACGGAAGATTCATCCTCTAGGCTTTCAAACATGTTTAAAGCAATTTATTTAACTCAAGATGAAGAAAAGAAAGTAACGGCAAGTGTTTCTGAGATTGATGAAGCCGATTTACCTGATCACAACGTAGCAATTGATGTTGAATACTCAACAATCAATTATAAGGATGGCCTTGCGATCATGGGGAAACCTGGTGTCGTGCGTAATTACCCGATGATTCCTGGTATCGACTTGGCTGGAACTGTTTCTGCTAGTGATAGTTCTGATTACAGTCCTGGCGACAAGGTTGTGTTGAATGGTTGGGATGTTGGCGAAATGCATTGGGGTGGTTTAGGCCAAAAGGCTCGTTTACAATCGGACTGGCTTGTTCCCATCCCTGATGCTTTCGATACGAAACAGGCTGCCGCAATTGGAACAGCAGGATACACGGCGATGCTTTGTGTTCTTGCATTAGAAGAACATGGTATTACTCCTGAGAACGGACCTGTACTCGTCACAGGAGCATCTGGCGGCGTTGGAAGCACGGCTGTGGCGATTCTAGCCAAGTTAGGTTTTGAGGTTACCGCATCTACTGGTCGTCTTGACGAATCGGAGTACTTAAAGAGTCTCGGGGCGTCTGAGGTTATTGATCGCGCAGAATTAGGTGAAGAGAACCCTCGTCCTTTACAGAAAACCGTCTGGGGCGGTGTCATTGACGCTGTGGGAAGCCACACACTCGCCAATGCTATTGCCCAAACCAATGCCAATGGTTGCGTTGCAGCCTGCGGACTCGCTCAAGGGCCTGATTTACCGACTTCGGTGATGCCCTTTATTCTTCGAGGAGTGACGCTTGCTGGCGTTAACTCCGTTCATGTTCCGTTCGCTCGAAGGAAAATGGCGTGGGATAGGATGGCGACAGACTTAGATGCAAGCAAGTTAGAGCAGATAACAGAAGTTGTCGGCCTTAAAGACTCTATTGATATAGCTGAGAAAATCCTGAAAGGTCAAATACGTGGTCGAGTCGTCGTTGACGTGAACGCCTAAGGATAATACATTTCAAAGATTCCAGTTTTTCGCAACGCACAAAATCTGACACACTTGCATCGGGTGCGATAAGCGGAGGTGACAAGTGGAGAAGCCACTTGAAGGATTACGGGTTGTTGATACAACAAATAATCGCGGAGAGCTATGTGGTCGATTACTGGCTGACCTAGGTGCGAATGTGGTACTGGTTGAACCAATCAACGGGTCATCGCTTCGAAAGGCTGCCCCATTCGGACCGAACGGTGCCAGTTTGGGTTTCCTTTGGAGAAACGCAAATAAATCGGGAATTAGTATTGACTTCAATACAGATTCTGGTTCAGAAAAGCTCCTTTCTTTGCTTTCTGACGCTGACGTCTGGCTAGAAGATGGCTCACCATTGGGCAAAGTGATGGTTAATACTGTGATAGGGAATATGCCGGAGCTTGTGGTTACGTCCATTACTCCTTTCGGTTATACCGGTCCGTACGCTGACCTAATTGCCAATGACGATGTGCTTGAGGCTATGAGCGGGATGATGTTTAAAGCAGGCATTTCTACCAAAGATCCTTTGCTTCCGCCGACGCCGATGGCGACGGATGTCGCTTCAATTTCTGCCGCGGTCGCGACCGTGCTTGCGGTATATCAAAAGATGCGAACAGGGTCAGGACAACATGTGGATTTGGCGATAATGACAGCCGCAGGAGCGACCACAGATTGGTCGTATTCGAACGCGTCTGTTCTGAAAGCTGCCGGCCATCCCTACAACGAAGTACGCCAAGGCGGCGGATTCATGTACCCCATTTTCCAATGCAGTGACGGCTGGGTACGGATGGTTATTCTCAGCCCTCGGCAGTGGGAATCGTTGTGGGATTGGATGGGGAAACCCGAAGCATTTGGTGACCTTGAGTACTGGTCACAAGTTGGGAACAGGATCATGAACGCTGACGTTTTGAACCCTGCCTACAGTGAATTCTTTTCTGACAAGAATATGTTAGATATTTGTGTGGAAGGGCAAAATCGGGGAATCGTCGTTACACCTCTTCTGAAACCCGAAGAAGTTCTCTCCGACCCGCATTTGAGCGCACGTGGCACCTTTATTGATACCGAGATAGGAGAAAGTGTTGAAGGTAGTATCGCTTCCGGGTTCTTTGAACTAGACAATGTGCGCCATGGCTTTGATCGTCGCGCTCCCGGATTGGGTGAGCATAATGGTTTCAGCTTTGACGGTGACCGTCTTATATCCAATTCCCCTGACGGTGAGGCTCCACTCCCATTATCAGGGATTCGCGTGCTTGATTTTGGAATAGGTGGTGTAGGTGTAGAAACATCACGCTTGCTGGCAGAATACGGGGCTGATGTCATCAAGGTGGAGACGCGAACCTACCCTGATTTTATTCGCCTCGTTGCATTAAGTGAGACGTCGCCATCATTTGCTTCATCCTCACGCAGCAAACGCAGCTTTGGATGCAATGTCAAAACAGCAGAGGGTTTAGGGATCATTCACCAGTTGGTTGCCGAATCGGATGTCCTCGTGGAGAATAGCGCAACAGGAGTGATGGAATCTTTAGGTTTGGGGTATGAGGATCTCCAGAAGTGCAATCCGAACATTGTGATGATAAGCAGCCAGCTTGTAGGTTCACGCGGCCCAAATAGCCATTGGACTGGATACGGTCCAACAACCCAAACCTATGGTGGACTGTTGCATTTATGGGACTATGACGACGACGATGCCCCTGCCACGAATGGCACGATTTTCCCTGATCATGCTGCTGGGCGCTTATGTGCATTAGCGGGCATTTCAGCGTTAATTGGTCGCGATGCGAGAGGTGGAGCTTCCCATACTGAGGTCGCTCAGGTTGAAGTTGTCGTGAATATGATCGCTGAACAATTACTCAAAGAAAGCCTAACCTCTGGTTCGACTGGCCCAGTCGGTAATCGACATGAACAACGAGCGCCTCGTGGACCTTTCCGATGCACTGGAGAGGAACAATGGGTAGTCATATCTATTGAGAACGATGAGCAGTGGGATTCGTTCGCAAATGCCGTGGGGTCTCCTGAATGGGCGATGGATGAGAAACTGACCACTGTCGAAGGACGGGTTGCGAACGCGGAGAAACTGAATGAACATGTCGCAAAATGGGTTCAGCAGCATTCACGTAGAGAAGTGTTTGATCTGCTGCAGTCTGTTGGTGTTCCGTGTGGGCCGATGATAATTGGAATGGAGATGCTTGAAGACCCTCATCTTGACGCGCGTGGGTGGACGTTAGATATTGATCAGCCCGGAGTTGGGTACATGAAACTTGAGGGTCCGGCTTGGATGAGTGAGCACATGGGTGGTCCGATTACTTTCCCATCACCTGACCTTGCAGGTCATACCAGAGAGATCGCACAAGAAGTTCTTCAAATGGACGATGAGTCCATTGACGATTTAATTAGTCGTGGAATTCTTGAAGAATAACCTAACCAGTAAATAGGGGCGTGCCAGGACATGCCGCAATAAACTCAGACAAAAAAATAACCCAAGTCTTCTACAGCCCGGACCAATCATCGGCCACCACAAACATCATCTCAAACCCCGGCCCTTTTGAAGGAACCCGAATCCT